>Ga0310690_10001523_pt1 | contig 40962 bp, 42 predicted proteins | sample AusTroGonzalo_MG_2_FD_207661 | JGI IMG/M metagenome (GOLD analysis project Ga0310690, IMG submission 207661) | Bovine rumen microbial communities from tropical cattle in Woodstock, Queensland, Australia - Gonzalo_04 (v2) (version 2) | ecosystem: Host-associated > Mammals > Digestive system >... | reverse complement strand
ATGACGCTAATGTCTTTTTCATAGACCTTAAGGATAACTTGCATTACTATAAACAAAGTTTTTGTTGGAGGAATTTATGCAAATTATGGTAAACGGCAAAGAAGTGGATATGAATAATCCCAAAGATATTAAAAGAGCATTGAAAACCATTTACTTAATCGGTTTCGGTTTTATTTTGTTCACCGTGATTATTTTTGCCGCAGTTCCTACCGAGCAATTCTCTTGTTATCGTTCACAGGACATTTGTCATTTGCAATCACGCCATTTATGGGAGACGGCTTATAAAAACGATAAAGATATTCCCCTTTCATCAATCAAAATTGCCTCTGTCGGCGGACGTCGTGAAAACTCCGGCAGCCAAAGAAAATTGATGTACAGCTTAAAATTGCAAACAAGCGATGGTGATATTTACCCGTTCAGCGACAGCAGCAGTTCCGACGGAACATATCAAAAACGTGCCGATTTAATAAACTCCTTTCTGGACTCAAAACAAGAGGAATTGCTTGTTTCCGACAGCTTTTTGTGGCTGAAATTTTTGCTTTCCGCAGGGCTTTTCACTATCGGCTTTATATTCGTTACACTTGTGCCGAGAAAGCTGAAAAGACGCTTACGCGAATTGGAAAATGGATTGTGATTTTAAGGGGGATTTAGTGGCGCGCCCGGAAGAATTCGAATCCTCAGCCTTCTGATCCGTAGTCAGATGCTCTATCCAATTGAGCTACGGGCGCATGACCGATGCAGATACTTAAACTACTTTTCAATTTAAAAAGCAAGCACTTTTTTACATTTTTTATATTTTTAGCAAAAAAAGTTTGCGTTTGCGGTTATTTTGTAGTATCAAACTTGACTTATGGTTGTCCCCGTAGCTCAGGAGGATAGAGCGCTAGATTCCTAATCTTGAGGCCGTGCGTTCGAATCGCGCCGGGGACGCCATAAATAAATACCCTTTTATCATTACTTTTTTATCATTGTTGTAAAAAAGTAACTCTTATAAAAAAGGCTGTCCGTTAAGGGCAGCCTTTCGTTTACAAATTATCATTTTGCGTATTTACTTCGGGTCAATCCAGCCGATATTGCCGTCATTCCTTTTGTAAACCATATTCAACTTGTCGGTAGCGGCATTTCTGAACAACAAAGCCGGAACATCCGCCAAGTCCATTCTCATCACCGCAACCGATACGGAGCAAGTCGGGATTTCGTCTTCCATCTCTGCAATAATGATGGGAGCGGGAGCTTCTTTCGGAGCAATTTCCTCTTCCTCAGGCTTAATCACGGTAATTTTGGCAGGTTCGGCACTGGCAAAAGAATGGTCGCTAAGACGGTCTTTATACCTTGCAAGCTGCTTGGCAATACGGTTATTAGCTTCATCAAAAGCAGTATAAGCGTCGGGATTGCGTGCCGTACCCTGTACCTTTATACCGGCAGAGGCGTGAACGGATATATCCACGATAATATCATCTTTCTGCTTGCTGAAATTAACGGAAGCCTTAAGCGGGTTATCAAAGTACTTTAAAACAACCCTTTCAACGTTTTCTTCCGTATGAGTACGAAGGGAATCTCCGATATTTATCTGTTTACTGGTTATTGAGATTTGCATTTTTTCAATCCTTAAAAAAATAAAACACATAAAAGTAAGAAAAAATCAAGCGGTTAAGCCCTTTATTCTCCTTACATACTGAACGATTGTCCAAGATAGACGTTACGAACATCATTGTCTTGAACAATTTCCGAAGGCGTACCTTCTCTTAAAACTTTGCCATCGTGCAAAATATAAGCTCTGTCCACAATTTCCAAGGCTTCACGCACGTTGTGATCGGTAATCAAAACTCCAAGTCCTCTGTTTTTAAGGTGAGCGACAAGTTCCTTTATTTCACCGACCGCAATCGGATCTATACCCGCAAGAGGCTCATCAAGCAAAATGAACGAGGGGCGAGTTGCCAAAGCCCTTGCAATTTCCAAACGTCTCCTTTCACCACCGGACAAAGCGATAGCGGGAGTTCTGCGTAAATGCGATATTGAAAATTCCGCAAGCAGGTTTTCCAAAGTATTTTCTCTTGTTTCCTTATCGGGTTCCACAACTTCCAACACCGCCCTGATATTATTTTCAACGTTTAAACCGCGGAAAATTGAGGCTTCCTGAGGTAAATACCCTATTCCCATACGAGCACGCATATACATAGGAAAGTGCGTTATGTTTACCCCGTCAATCATTACTTTGCCGTAATCGGGAGTAACCAAACCCATCATACAGTAAAAGCTGGTGGTTTTACCGGCACCGTTGGGACCAAGCAAAGCGACAGCCTCCCCTTGCGTAACGGAAAGGGAAACACCCCGCAAAATGGGACGTTTTTTAAAAGACTTACCCAAATCAACAGCCGAAAGCCCACGCTTTTCAGGTCTTATAAGTTTAGGCACAAAACCGTCTTTTACAACGTTTGTATTGTTATTATCGTTATCTTTCATTAACCCTTCCGTTTTTACTTACTTATTCCTTTGTACTACTTTTTACGGAGTCTGGCAAGAAAACTCCTCTTATCCTTTTATTATTTTTATTTGTCGTTGTTTCATCGGCAGCTTTTTCGTTATTTCCCTTACCTTCGTTTTCACTTGCGAACAGACGGCTTACCCCCGTGTTAAGGTCAACGGTTGCCTTCTCTCCCTGTAAAGTATTACCGCTTTTGGTTAATTTTACGTTACCGGTCAATGTTGCCTTTGCCGTTTTCGGAGAATAAACCGCTTTGTTACCCGTTGCTTTTTCCTCATCCGTAGTAATAACAACATTTTTTTCGGCGGTTAAAAGGCTGATATCCAGCTTGCCGTCCTTACCTTCTGCAAATTCCACAAAAACTTTTTCCGCCTCTACTTGCCCTTTTTCCTTAATGACTTTAGCATTACCCTCAGCGGTAAAAATGTGCTTGCCTTGGTTGTATTTCAAGGTATCCGCAAAAACTTTCTCTCCGTTTGTGTCCAAAAACGCTTGTTTGCCTTTTATGGTCAGAGTGTCTTTATCCAAAAGGTATTCCGCTTCTTCTCCTTTGGCGATTCTGCCGTCGGAAGTCATAACAACGTTGCCGTAAGCATTCAGCCGCCAAAGCTCCGTGGATCCGTTTTGTCCCTGCCTGTAATCGGCAGACATTTTATCCGCCGTAAGAATCGCCCCACCCTTTGTAACTTTTACGTTTTTGTAGGCATATATTTTTTGCTCTTTTTGGTGCAGTTCCAAGCTGTCTTGTGCCGTAACTTCTATCGGCTCCGCATTATTCAGGGAAAAGTTCATAACCTGTGCTTCGCAAGGTTGCACACATACTGCGGTAAGCACAAAAGTATACGAAAAAAGAAAATTTTTGAATTTTGGCATCATTGTCTCACCTTAAATTATCAGTATCGGGCTTATCATCAACATTATCGGCGGCGTTACCCTTTAAAGTTATGGTCATACGAGCATTACCCGTAAATTTTATGACATCACCTTTTTCTTTAATCGTCAATCCGTCGGCTTCAATTTGTCCTTCGGGAAAATAAAAGAAAGTTTTATCGTTACTTGTCATGGAGTTATCATTTATATCTATGAAAACCGCTTGCGTTTCCAAGCGATGACCTTCACTGCTTACGCCTACAAAATTATCCTTTAAGGTAACTTTGTTTTGCAGCTGATACAAAATACCGCTGTCGGCACTTACGTTTATACGCATACCGTTATTGAGCAATATACTTGCTTTCGGCTTAGTCATATTGATAATGCGAGAGTTTGGCTCTGTCTCTATTGCCAAGTCTGCACCTAACATAAAGGGTTGATTTTTGTTATCGGATGAAAAAAACTGCGAATTGACAATGCTTAAATTATCCGTTTGAGAGACCAGCAAGGGCTTTGTCATACCTATACGGAATTTATCCTTTTGTTCCGAAATTTGCGGCCACAAAATCATTAAGGCTATGGCAACAACGGCGAAACTGGGCATAAGCAGCCTTAAAAACAAAACCGTACGGTTGTGCTTTTTAATACCCGCACTTCTGTCTCCGACATCTGCCGTATAAGAAAAGGCTTTGTTCATATTTTCGGTATTGTTGTTTTCCATACGTCAATCGCCCGCATATCATAAGCAGTTAGAATGCGAAAAAATATCTCCGCTCCAGCCCAAAATATCCAGCTTTGCCCGCATGGGAAGGAAGTCAAAACATTTTGCCGCCAATTCTTCTCTGCCTTCACGAGCCAAACGCTTGTCCAATTCCTCTTTTATTCTGTGCAGATAAAGTACATCATTCGCCGCATACTTTAATTGTGTTTCCGTCAGTTCTTCCGCACCCCAATCGGAACATTGAGACTCCTTTTCCAACTCCACACCCAAAAGTTCGCTGCAAAGTGTTTTTAAGCTGTGAGAATCAGTATTCGTCCTCACCAATTTAGAGGCAATTTTGGTACAATAAACAGGCGTAACCTCCGCACCAAGGTATTTATAAACGGCGGCAATATCAAATCTGCCGAAGTGGAAAATCTTTAAAACCGACTTATCTTCCAGCAACTTTTTCAAATTAGGTGCGTTGTATTCCCCCTTAAACCTTACCAAATGAGCCGTACCATCCCCGCTTGACAACTGAACAAGGCATAATCTGTCCCTGTTTAAATTAAGTCCCATGGTTTCCGTATCAATCGCCACGGAATCACCGAAATCAACCCCTGCGGGCAAGTCTTGTTCGTGAAAGAATATGTTTTGCATTGTTATTTAGCCTTTTCCCTGCTACGTTTACATCAAATTTGTCGAGCGATGACAGCTCATTTTGCTCCGCTTCACAAGCGGAAAGTAAAGAAGAAAACCCCTCCGCAAAATCAAAGGGAGGGGTTTTGAATGGTGCCCGAAAGAAGACTCGAACTTCCACGGCTCTCACCACTGATACCTGAAACCAGCGCGTCTACCAATTCCGCCATTCGGGCATACCGGAAAAACAAGCAAATCTGCCATTTCCCCTGCATTTGACGGGCAGTATAACAAATGTGTTTTTAAATTTCCAGTATAATTTTTGCTTTTGTTCCGTTTTGGGAAAAACGGCTGTCATTGACTTTCAAAACCGTATGCTCTATAAAATTTATGCCGACGGTGGTCGTCGGCACTAACTCTTAAACCGAAAGGGGTTAACCTTCTCTTAACCGCTTTCTATGGTTGAGGATAGCTTATTTGGGTTTGTTTGTCAAGCACTTATAAGCAAAAAGGTTTTTCCTCTTTTTATATCAGGATTTTATAACGGTTAAAAATTCTGAACAAATTATTAACAAGTGTTGTAAAAAAGAGACACTTTTGGAAAAATTACAACAAAATGAATAAAAGGTGTTGACGAGAATCGGTATATTTGCATAAACTGCACTTGTCGCTTGAAAGGCGAATTAACTTTTATCAATTTTTTATAAGGATTTATATAATGAAGAAAGTTCTTTATGGTACATCAGCTCTTTTGGTAGCCGGTCTTTTTGCTTCTGCTGCTGAAGCTGCTGCTCCTTTGGCTCTTAACATTAACGGTAACTTGAACGCTTGGATGGGTTACACCGACATTGACATTAAAGCTATGGACGGTATGTACAACAAGTTTGATGTTGCCACAGACGGTAAAATCGTTTTCAACGCAAGCACAAAGCTTGACAACGGTATCACCATCGGCGGTGTTGCCGAATTGAAGATTGGTGATGGCAATGATTGGGATGACGTCTATGTTTACGGCGAAGGTCAATATGGTAAGGTAATCCTTGGTGCTACCGAGAATTCTGCTGTTTTGCTTCACCATGATGCTCCCAATGCTTCTCCGCTCAGCACAAATGATATCGTAGGCTGGTTTGGTGCTGCAAATCTTGGTAATGCTGTTGTTCTTGACTCTACTGCTCCCGACTTTGACGGTAATGCTCAAAAGATTACTTACATTACTCCGAAGTTTGCAGGTTTCAGTGCAGGCTTCAGCTATATCCCCGGTGATTATGCTAAACAGCCTTTCTCCAGCAACAACGGTGGTGCTTATGATAAGAGCGTTGTTGACGGCTTGACCGATTTCTACAATGCTTGGTCTTTGGCTGCTGCTTATGATGCCAAGGTTGGTAGCGTAAACTTGGGTGCTGATTTGGGTGTTGCCAGCTACAATGCAAGAGGCGGTAAGGCTCTTGTTACTTACAACGGTGCCATCAGTGCTGAAATCCAAGGCTTCACGGCTTCTTTCTCTTACATGTATGCTGATAACAATGCTGAAACCGGCGAACTTGAAGATGCAAAAGCTTGGGAATTGGGCGTTGGTTACAAGGCTGATAAGTTTGCAACAAGCGTAAGCTGGTTCACTACTAAGAACGGCGACATCAAAGGCGTCGGCAAAGATGGTGCTAAAGTCAGCATCTTGAAGATTGCAGGTGACTACAAGATTTCTGCCGGTGTTGATGCTTTCGCAGAGTTTGCTTACCTTGACACAGATAAGGTTGTTCCTGCCGGCACGGATGATCCGTCTGCTTGGACAATCATTACCGGTCTTGGACTTACTTTCTAATTTGAGAGTAAATCTTGATAAAGATAGAGAGGAGGTTTTTACCTCCTCTTTTCTTTTTCGGTTGGCAGAATCGCCAAAAAAAATACAATTTTCTTTTTCACAATGTAGCTGAAAAATTAAGTTGCCATTATCATAAAAACAGTTAAAATTATGCGATTCTCTGTTTTGCGGGTTTCATTAAGGAATACCGTTGTTTGATTTTTTGGAGGTTATTTAAAGTGTTTCTTTCAGATAAAATAAAAGTAATAATGCTTGGTTCTTGTATGGTTTTTTCTCTTACGGCTTGTCAAGAGGAACAACAGCAAGCAGCGGCTCAAGGTCCCGTTCCGGTTACGGCGGTTACGTCCGTTACAACGAATATGCCCCTTACGGCTTCTTTTGTCGGTAAAGTTACCGCATACGACAAAGTTGATATTCGTGCCAGAGTACAAGGCTATCTGAAAGAAAACGTATTTGTTGAAGGCGATTTGGTCAAAAAAGACTCCCTTTTGTTCATTATAGAACAAGACCAATATAAGACGGCCGTCAATGAAGCGGCAGCCGCTTTGGCAAGTGCACAGGCTTCGGCATCAAATGCGGAAGTACAATTTAAACGTGCCAAAGAGCTTATCCGTACGGGAGATGTTTCTCAATCCGTATATGATCAACGTGAAGCAGCGGCTCTTTCTTCGGCAGCGGCGGTAAAACAGGCAAAAGCCGCTTTGGATAATGCCAAATTGCAGCTTGGTTATACGGAAATAAAAGCTCCGTTCACGGGCAAAATCGGACTTGCAACTTATTCTGCAGGAGAATATGTAACACCCTCATCCGCTTCCTTGGCACAAATAGTAAGTGTTGACCCGATTGGTGTTGAATTTTCTGCTTCCATGAAAGGACTTAGCGGATTTATGACAAAAGAAGGCAAATTCCCCGAAATGTCAGCTCGTATTGTTACCGCTTTGGGTAAAGAATATCCCGTAACGGGCGAAATTGACTATATCGGCAATATGATTGATAAATCTACCGATACTTTAAAATTAAGGGCTAAATTCGCCAATCCCGACGCTTTATTGATTGACGGTGAAACGGTAAGGATTACCATATCCACAAAGTATGACGTGCCGACGGTTATCATTCCCCAAATTGCAATACAACAAGATCAGGCAGGTCGCTATGTTATGATTGTCGGACAAGATAACAAAGTTGAAATGCGTCGCATAACCACGGGCAAAGAACTGGGCAAAAACATTGTTGTTACTTCCGGTGTGAAAGAAGGCGAAAAAATTGTTACCGAAGGCTTGCAGAAAATCAAACAAGGTGTCGCCGTTAATGCCTCTATGCAAACAATGGATACGGAAAAGAACTAAATAGGTCGCCAAAGTATTTTAGGAGAAAATAATGTTTTCAAATTTGTTTATTGATCGTCCGAAACTTGCAATGGTGGTGTCCATTCTTTTGACTTTGGGCGGACTTATTTGTATTGCCTCCATACCTGTTGCGAGTTTGCCGGATATCACGCCGCCGCAAGTTATGGTTATGGCGAATTATGTCGGTGCAAGTGCGGAAACGGTGGAATCTACCGTTGCTCAACAGATTGAATCCGCAATGGTAGGTGTAGATGATATGCTTTATATGTCCTCTACCAGTTCCAATGACGGTACATACTCGTTAAACATTACATTTAATATGGGAACGGATTCGGATATGAATGCCGTCAACGTGCAAAACCGTATTAAACAAATTGAATCCAAACTTCCTGCCGAAGTTACTCAAGTCGGTGTTCAGGTAAGCAAACGTTCCACGACTATGCTTCAAACCATCGCCGTTTATTCCGAAATGCCGGAGGTTTACGATTCCACTTACCTTAACAACTATGTTAATTTGTACATAAAAGATGTTTTATCAAGGGTAAACGGCGTCGGTGAAACACACCTTTTCGGCAGCATGGACTATTCTATGAGGGTGTGGCTTGATGTTGATAAAATGACAAACCTTAATATGTCCGTAACGGAAGTGATTGCCGCTATTAAGAGTCAAAACATTCAAGCCGCAGTCGGAAGTATCGGTGCCCCTCCCGCCCCCAAAAATCAGCAGTTGCAGCTTACGATTTTGGCGGAAGGCAGGTTGAAAACGGCAGAGGAGTTCGGCAACATTGTCTTAAGGGCGAATAATGACGGCTCCATGCTGTATTTAAAAGATGTGGCAAAGGTTGAGCTTGGTCCGAGAAGCAGTAACGTACATTCTTATTATTCGGGAAATCCCGCTACGGCTATGGCTATTTATCAATCTCCCGATGCCAATGCGGTGGCAGTAGCCCAAGATGTTAAAAAGGCTATGGAAGAATTGGCAAAATCTTTCCCGACAGGTATCAAGTATGACATTGTTTATGATACGTCGGAATCTGTTTATTCCACAATTAAGGAAGTTGTCAGGACTTTGATTGAGGCGTTCTTCCTTGTGGTTTTGGTCGTGTTTGTTTTCTTGGGTACGGTAAGGACTACGTTTATACCTATGTTGACCATTCCCGTAGCTTTGATTGGTACGTTTATCTTCCTTTATGCTTTCGGATTTTCGGCAAATACCATATCGCTTTTGGCGTTGGTGTTGTCTGTCGGTATTGTTGTGGACGACGCTATTATGGTGGTGGAAAACGTGGAACGTGTGATGAGTGAAAATCCGCAGCTTTCCCCTAAAGACGCAACAAAAATGGCTATGAAAGAGATAACCGCTCCGATTATTGCGGTTACCTTTGTTTTGGTTTCCGTGTTTGTACCCGTTACTTTGATGCCGGGTATGACGGGTGCTTTGTACCGTGAGTTCGGTGTTACGGTTTGCGTTGCTATGCTTTTGTCGGCAATTAACGCTTTGACTTTGACTCCCGCTTTGTGCAGTTTGATTATGAGGCCGGAACATAAACCTGCCAAGTTTATGAGTGAGGTACTCGGGTTTATTGACCGTGTCAGAGACGGCTATGCACATTTGATCGGTAAGTCTTTACGATTTATTCCTCTTATGATGTTGATATTGGCGGGTTTTGCCTTCGGTACCTATTATATTTATAAGCATACACCTGGCGGTTTCTTACCCGCAGAAGATCAAGGCGTTGTTTTGGTGGATGTTTCCTTGCCTTCTGCCGCTTCCACGGGACGTACGGAAGAAATAGTTCAGCAGGTTACCGAGATGGCAAGCAAAATTCCGGGTGTGAACAGAACTGTCGGTGTTATCGGATTCAGTATGCTTTCCGGTGCAGCTTCATCGGACGGAGCTTTGATGTTTTTGGGCTTAGAACCCTATGAGATGCGTAAAACCCCCGAAAAAAGCGTTGATACGATTATTGCAAAGATGAATCAGATTGGAGCAACAATTCAAGGTGCCAATGTCAGAGCGTTTAACTTGCCTGCCGTCATGGGTCTTGGTTCTTTCGGCGGATTTACCTATATGCTTGACAGTATTGCGGGTGCTTCGCCTGAAGAATTGTATAAAACAACCATAGGTTTGTTGATGAAGGCAAATCAGGATAAAGACTTATCAATGGTCTTTACAATGTATAACTCAAACAATCCGCAACTTTTCTTGACTTTGGACAGAAGTAAGGCACAAACTTTGGGTGTCAATATCTCTGATGTCTTTACGGCGTTGCAGGTTTATCTCGGCGGTTTTTACGTCAACGACTTTAACCTTTTGGGCAGAACATGGCAGGTTAATGTTCAAGCGGACGCTTCTTTCAGGGATACTCCCGATGATATTTACAATATCTATGTTCAAAACAATAAAGGCGGTATGGTTCCGCTCAGCTCTTTGGTAAAGGTGGAAAATACCATAGGACCAAAGTATTACACACGTTATAACAATTACCGTTCGGTTACCATTAACGGTAATGCGGCACCGGGTGTTAGCTCCGGTGAGGCTATGGCGGCAATGGAGAAAATCTCCGAAAGTTTGCCTGCCGGTTATAAGTACGAATGGACGGGTCAATCCTTACAGGAAAAAGAAGCCGGCTCTACCATGATTATCATTTTAATCGGTTCCATAGTGTTTGCTTATTTGTTCTTGGTTGCTTTGTATGAAAGCTGGAACATTCCCATCGCGGTTATGGTTTCCGTCATCACCGCTTTATTCGGCGGTATGCTTGCATTGAATATAGCAGGCTTAAGCTATGGTATTTATGCACAAATCGGTCTGATAGTCTTGATTGCTATGGCAAGTAAGAATGCTATCTTGATTGTGGAGTTTGCCAGAGAACGTCGCTTGCACAACGGTATGACGATTACAGAATCCGCCGTTGCCGGTGCAAGACTTCGTTTCCGTGCGGTTATGATGACCAGTTTTGCTTTTGTTCTTGGCTTAATTCCGTTAGTCATAGCAACAGGCTCCGGTGCCATAAGCCGTCGTGAAGTCGGTACACCCGTTTTCGGCGGTATGTTCCTTGCGGCGGTTTTGGGTATTTTCTTTATTCCCGTTTTGTACGTGATTTTCCAAAAAATATCCGAGCTGTTTATTCCTAAAGGTACATATCCGGATAAATAGTCAACTTTTTTAAGACTTAAAGCCCCTGTCGAAAGACAGGGGTTTTTTGCACCCATAATTTATTTACAATAAAATATAAAAATGATATAAACACTGCATTTGGTGTTTACATTTGTGATAATTCTAGGGAAAATTATGTCTCGTAATGATTATTATTATCCTTTGAACAAGGAAAAAAGCAGCTCTGAGACTTCGTTTTGGATAAACTTAACCGCATTTGCCATAGCTTTGATAAGTATATGGCCGTATCGTATATTTGTTCGCGGTGGCGGAGAAGTCAGCTTAACTTACACATTATTGGTATTTGCCGCCGTTGTTACTTTATCCACGGTAGGCTTGGAGTTTTTGTTTTACCGTAAAAACAGCCCCATCGGGCGTTTAAAAGTACGTCGTAAGTTATGTTTGAAAAGGGTTTTTTACAGGGAAGTGGCATTGTTGGTAACTTTCTTGTGTATCAGAATCCTTTACGGGCTTTTCCCGATGTTTACTTACAACGACTTTAAGTTTATTTACTTCCCGTTTTTAGACGTTCTGATACCTGCGTTAATAGTCCTGAGTATTCCTTATTTTTGCATAATGGATAAATTAGATCCCGAAGAAGAAGATATTTATTGCAAGATAGGGTATGCCATTACTCACTTCAAAAAAACGACTACAAAGTTTGATTTTTGTGATTATATGCGTGCTTGGCTGGTAAAGGCTTTTTGGCTTAGTTTAATGGAGCCGGCCATGATTGGAAAGCTGAAGTGGTTTGTTAATTACGACCCCAGTTTTATGGAAGGTAATCTTATAGAGGTTTTTTGGACGGCAAACATTATTTGCTTCTTTATTGACCTGTCATACGCTGCCACGGGATACTGGATAAATTTCAAAGCAATAAATACTCATACAAGAAGTGCCGAGCCTACTTTTTTTGGCTGGGTAGTTGCCATTATGTGTTATTGGCCTTTCTGGGATGTTCTGTTCTATGGTATGTTCTTTGATTACGATGCGAATCACAAATGGCTTGATACATTCCAAACAGGTTCTTTTGTTTGGTGGTTGTGGTTTGTCATCATCATCGGATTGGAACTGATATATGCACTGGCTACCGTAGCGGGAGGAATACGTTTTTCCAACCTTACTTACAGGGGGTTGTGGAACACCGGACCGTATAAATTTACCAAGCACCCTGCGTATGTAACAAAAAATCTCAGCTGGTGGTTTATATCTATGCCGTTTATAGCCTCTGATTTTAAAACGGGAGTAGTTCACTGCATATTGTTATTCGGAGTAAATCTCATTTACTATATGCGAGCAAAGACTGAAGAAAGGCATCTTTCACACTATCCAGAATATGTGGAATATGCTTTGGAAATGAACGAAAAAAGTATTTTCAGATGGACAACAAAGATTCTGCCTTTCTTGAAATACAAACCGTTAGAGGAAAAAGACAGGATTTTTTAACTGACTTCAACTTCCGTGCGTTCAAAGCGTAAGTAAACGGGTTTGCGGGCGGCGGCGATTGCCTTTTGTTCATAGCGGGTCGGACACCAATCCGCAGGAGGCTTTCGCCAATCATCCGCTTTTTGTGCAGTCCACTTAAAATACGGGCTTTTGCACAAGTGTTCCAAACTCCAGCGAATGTAGTTCATATCATCGCTTGCCACTTGTAAAATACCGCCTGTTTTTAGTAATTTTGCCAAGTGCGGTATATTTTCGGGACCGATAAAGCGGCGATAGGCGTGTCTTTTCTTTGGCCAAGGGTCGGGAAAAAGCACATAAATAACGGACATCTGCCCCTGCGGTAAAGCGGAAAACAACAAGCGTACATCATCATTAAAAATCCTGACGTTATCCGTTCTTTCGGCTGCAATAGTGCCTTTTTCGGCTTTACTGCCGTTATCGTGAGCCCCTGCAAGATGAGCAACCAGACTTGCAACACCGTTGACAAAGACTTCCGCACCGATAAAAGCCGTATCTTTGTGCTTAAGTGCTTGTGCCGCCAAATGCTCACCACCGCCGAAACCTATCTCCAAGCGGTATTCCGAAGGCGTAAAAGGATACAAGTCGGCAAGATTTATAACTTTTCCTTCATCAGGCGGAGTAATCAGTAATTTCGGCAACAATGCGTCAAACAGTTTTTCGCGAGTATCGCTTATACGCTTACCTTTTCTTCTGCCGAAAAAGTGCGGGCGACCGTTGCTGTAAGGATTATTGTCGGGGTTATCGTATGCGTCATTATCGTAAAGCATTTATTATATCTTTCGTTTTATCTGTTTTTTCCCAAGAAAAAGTACCGTCTTCACCCACGGCTCTGCCAAAATGTCCGTATGAAGCGGTTATTTTAAATATAGGGCGGCGAAGTCCCAAAGTTTTGATGATTCCCGCAGGCGTACAATCAAACACTTCCTTTAAAGCCTGCACCAAAGCGGAATCAGAGACTTTTCCCGTGCCGAAAGTGTTTACATACATAGCTGTCGGATAAGCAACTCCGATAGCATAGGCAAGCTGTATCAGGCACTTTTCAGCCAAACCAGCCGCCACAACATTCTTTGCCATATAACGAGCCATATAGGCTGCCGAGCGGTCAACTTTGGTACAATCTTTACCTGAAAAAGCACCGCCGCCGTGAGGTACCGCACCTCCGTAAGTGTCAACGATAATTTTTCTGCCCGTAAGCCCCGTATCTCCGTCAGGTCCGCCCGTAACAAAACGCCCTGTCGGATTGATAAAAATTTTATCCCGTGAAGGCAACCAATTTTCGGGTAGTGTTTGTTCTATCACCTTTAAGGCAAGTTCTTTTACTTCATCTAAGCTTGCGTCTGATGAATGTTGTGTTGACAAAACAACCGAATCCGCCCGATAAGGCTTACCGTCCCTGTATGCTAAAGTAACCTGTGCTTTGGCGTCGGGGCGTAAAAAATCGCAAGTCTTACGTTGTTCTTTTAAATTCATCAGTAAACGGCTTGCATAAAAAACAGCGGCAGGCATAAGAAAAGTATTTTCCGCTTCCGCCGTTGCATAGCCGAACATAATGCCCTGATCACCCGCACCGAGTAAGCCGTCAGAGCGGTCAACACCCTGCCTTATATCCGCGGATTGAGAATGAATAAAGTTATCTATATTCACGTTTTTATAGTGAAAACCGTGTTGTTCATAGCCTATTTCCTTGATAACGGAACGAACAATATAATCTGTTTCTTCCGTCGTCATTTTGTAAGAGGAGCTTACTTCCCCTGCCAAAACAACCTGATTCGTGGTTGCCAAAGTCTCTATTGCTACTTTGGCATTTTCATCTTGTCGCAAATAAGCGTCCAACAAAGCGTCGGATATGGTATCGCAAACTTTATCGGGGTGTCCGTTTGCAACCGATTCCGAAGTAAAAAGATATTCCTGCAAAATCGCCTCTTTAATAAGAAAATTGCTTAGTCGTCAGTCTTGTTTTTTTCTTCTTTATCCGCCAAATCCTTAACAATCCTCAATACATCTTTTGCCGTTTGAGGCTTTGATATGGAACAATAAGCGGTTACAAGCTCCCTGACATCACGCTTTGCCAGCGGGCTTATTAAAAATTCATCACTTTTGTCATTTAAGGCGGAGTTGTAAGGGACAGATGATTGAGTAAATGTTTTCCCTTCCAGATTTTCAAAAAAATACGTTATGGGAACACTTAAAATTTTGCTTAAATCCCAAAGTCTTGCAATACTTATGCGAGTAGCACCCTTTTCGTATTTCTGAACCTGTTGAAAAGTTAAGCCCAAAGCATTTGCCAAGCTGTTTTGGCTGATACCGAGTGCGGAACGACGACGACGCAATTTTAAACCTATATATGCGTCAACCTCATCCGCATTACCGATTCTGAGAGCCTTAAGCCTTTCTTCCTGCAAGTATTCAGATTTCTTCGCCATATTTGTACCTCCGCAAACATTATGTTACAGCTTTTAAGTTGTATAACGTTATTATATGACATAAAATTATATAAAGTCAACCAAGCAAGATATTGCAATTTGTTATTTAATTCCCGCAAAACTCTGCAAAGTATTTGTTTTTGTTATCTTATGGCTTCCATATCAAAAAGGTGTGTATCCGCAACGATTTTATCTATGACACGACGGACATAAGCAGCTATCGCCCCGTCTTTTGAATAGTCTGCGGCAGAGGTGAAGTGTACACGTCTGTCCTTTACCAAAGCGGCAATTTTGCCGGCGGATTCAGCGTCTTTCGGGTCGTAAACGGCGATTGAGTGTCCGCCCCTTACTCTTATCATTTTCATACATGGTATATCCGTTTCGCCATCACCTATATAAATCATATTGGTAAAGGGTAAGAACCTTTCCGAAGGGGGAATATAGCGGTTAATCGTAGCGTTGTCCGTAATATCCAAAGCGTTTTTATTTAAACGGTACAGATATTGTGTCTTTGTCGTATAATTAAGGGCTACTGCCGGCCATTGTGCATTACCTTGTTCATCATACATAAAGTGAGAGGCAAAAATACCGTCCAATTTAGATGCAAACTTTGTACCTTCTATAATTTCTTTCAACCCCGAAGATATTACATAGTGTTTAAGCGAAACGCCTTTTTGTGCCGCATAGTCCGTTATATCATCAAACCAAGTATCCAGCCCGTTAAACAACCTGTAACCTTCCCCGTACTCATGCAATTTTTCTTTGGTAACGGACAGCCCTTTTTCCCTGAAGCAATCAATCATACATTTCATATAGGCAAGTATCGGATCAACGCTTTGAGCCTGTGCCACCTTTTCGGTAAGTCCCCAAAAATAATCGTCGGTCATACCCAATTCCTTAATAAAGGCAAATTCCTGAGGTACAAGCGTGCCGTCAAAATCATAACATATTGCCATGGGTATTTCTTTGTTTGTCCGCTGTTTATTCATTTATCTTTTTCCTTTTTAATTCATTACCGTTATCAAATTATTTTGTTATTTTGCACCGCTTTTTATCAGAAAAGCCTGTATATCCGTGTTTTTATTGTTTTTGGCATAATCCAAAGCGGTTTTTCTTTCCTTATTACGTGCGTTTAAGGTCAAACCATCTTCTACCAGATATTTTACAATTCTTATGTCTTGATTATACCTTGCCGCCAACATCAAAAGCGTATTACCTCCGCCGAAAATCGTTTTTGTCTTTGCCCCTTTACCGATTAAAGCCGCAAAATTTTCATAATCCGCATTTGTTTTTACGGCAAGACTGAGCGGTGTATCTTTTTCATAATCGGCAAGATTAACGTTAATTCCGTTTTCTGCCAATAAAGACAGTAATTCTGCCGTAGAATCGGGGTTTTCCGCTGCAAGGTGTAATGCCGTTTTACCGTTCATATTGCGACCTCTGACATTAGCACCTGCTGAAATCAACGCCTTCACAAAGTCAAATTTTCCCATACTCGCCGCCAACATCAAAGGCGTATTGCTTTCCCTATCCCTTATATTCAAGTTTTGGCTGTTCGGCAACAAAAGTTCCAAAATGCGAATGCTGGGATTTTTCACCGCCTCTGACAAAAGCTCCGCACCTGCTTTCGGACATTTGGCAAGCAACACCTCAATAACGTCAGCATCGGGATTTAAGGCAACCGCCTCGGCAAGTATTGTCTTACCGTCCTTGTTTTTGGATTTCAAATCCGCTCCCTTTAACACAAGGAAAGACAACCTTTCTTTATCAACAGAACCTATATTTTGCCAAAGTGCTTTTGTAATTTCGTTTTTATCTTTGTTCCATAAAGCCTCTGACACGGACAAAGGAAAATTTTTCTTAATTGAAATCGTAAAAGGTGTTTCGCCAGCACTGTTTGCAACAGCCGTATTTGCTTTTTCTTTCAACAGAATCTCAACAGCTTCGGCATTGGAAGATTCAAGTGCGGAAAATAAAGGATAATTGCCTTTAAAGGAATAGTTCACATCCGCTTTATTTTTGATTAGCAGCTTGATTGTATCGGAGTCGGAGTTTTCCAGAGCATACATAAAAAGAGTTTTTGTTTCATCAATGGGAAATTCAGGTTTAACCCCTGCATTTAACAATAATGACAGCAGTTCCTTATCGGAATAATCTATTGCAATTTTCAGTAATTCTTTGATTTTGTCATCAGGCAAAACTTTGACATTGGCATCGGCGGACAACAGTTCTTTTACCGCCGTAACATTAGGTTTGCGAGCGGCAAAATACAAAGCCGTTTTCCCGTTAAAATCAGCAGCATTAACTTCATAACCCAAAGAAAGAAGGAAGGACATAACCTCCTTTGACGGGTTATTTTCGGCAGCAAGCATAAGCAAGGTTGTATTACCTTTATATGTCTCAAATGTCTTTGCCCCGCTTGCAAGCAAAACTTTCATAACTTGAGGATTGGGGTTACTGCGAGCCGCAAGCATTAAGGGTGTATAACCTCCGTTATCTTTTAAATTAACGTCGGAGCCGGTTCTTAATAAAACTTCCGTAACAGCGGGATTTTGGTTGTATTCAGCTGCTATCATCAACGCCGTTTTACCGTATGAATCTTTTGCGGTAACGGAAGATTTATCCGCAAGAATAAGCTCCACCTCTGTATCCGTACCGGTTTTGGCATACTCAAACAGCTTTCTTTGAACACTTGCTTCCGATGACATATCAAAAGGTTTATCCGTAACCAAAGCACCATACTTTACCAATTCTTCTTTAATACGATTGGCATTAGGATTTTCTTCTGCATAATCCAAAGCCGTCATACCTTTATCGTCGGTACTGTTTATATCTATCCCTTCGTTTATCAACGTTGTTATAACCGCCGCATTGGGATTATATTTTGCGGCATACATTAAAGCCGTACGATTTTCTTTATCCTTAACTTTAAAATCGGCTTTCATTCTTATTACTTTTGCCAGTTCCGTATCATTTGCGGTTTTGATAAAATACAAACGAGCGACGTTATCGGAAATTATAAACTCATAATCCTTTTGTAATCTTTTCAAGCCGACCTTTTGTAACTGCCGTAAGCAGGCGATATTATCGTTATATAAAGCGTAGCTTAAAGCGGATTTACCGTCTTTATCCGTTGCTCTTATATCTGCACCGTTATCCAGCAGCATTTTTATTACATCTTCATCATCAGAAGTAAAAGCCGCATACATCAAAACCGTTCTGCCCATACTATCCGAAGCATTTACATCGGCTTTATTTGACAGTAAAAACTTTATCACTTTCCCATCCGCTTTACCGATAATTGCCATCATCAAGGGCGTTCTTCCTTTGGCATCAGCGGCATTTACATTGACTTTAGCGGAAATAATGCTTTGCAAATGTTCCGTATCGGCTTTTTTGATTATTGCTTTATGCAACAGTTCCTCACCGCCGTTCAGCTTACCGCCGACGGTATAAAGCCGCACCATATTTTGAAAATTGCGTATATCGGGATTTTCCAAAGAAAGAGTTAATGCGTTATCTCCGTCTATATTCTTTTTAAAAATATCAAAGTCAGCTTTTGAAAGTGTTTTTACGGATATAACATCTTTATTATACCTTGCTGCCAGCATAAGAGCATTATTGCCCTGTACGTCTTCCGATTTTAAAATATCCTTTCTTTGTACAAGTTGGCGTACTTCATCAGCCTTTCCTAATTTAGCCGTCTCCAATACGGTCGTCAAATCGGTATTTTCCTCCGCTTTTGCGGTATCCGATGAAAAAGATAAAACGCATAATCCGCCAAGCAATAAAAAGAAAAAAGCTCTTATCCTCATTTCAAACTATCCAAAAAATTTTTTCGGTTAAGTATATTATTGCGTAAGAATAAACTATGATAAGGAATAAGTAAAAACCTTTATGGGCATAAATTTCCACGTTGTCGCTTCATACTTCTTTTCATTCGGCAAAGCAGGCATTCTGAATGCTTCCGATATAACTTTTGCGGAAGGTTTGGCTTCCTTTAAAATTTTATCCGACAATTCCATTGCTATTTCATTACCGCAAAAGATAATGATTAAGTCTTTATCCCCTAAAGGTGCCGTCATAAAATTTCGGCGGTAAAGTGTTATGTTTTTAAAAGAACGGCAAAGTATTTTCGCCAATGTAAACACAAATATATCCCACTCATAGCCGACAAAGTTATGTTGCGGATATTTTGCCGCCAATTCCCTAAGGACTTTTCCGGTACCGGAGCCCATATCTATTACTTCCAACGTTCCGTTACCGTTTGCCAGAACTTCATCGGCACAAGCAAGCATAACTTTGTTCATTTTTCCGAATGATGATATAGCGGGAGGGTATTTACCGAACTTGGAGCGGACAAAGGTAAATAAAACCCAAATTCCGAAAAAAGCGGAAACAAGTGTTACAAATAAAACGATAATACCGGAAGTAATCTCCATTTTTAAGGCTCAACCGCAACAAAAGCCGTGTAAATCATATCCAAAACGGATTCAGACTCACTACCGTTTTCCGCCAGCTTACGCAAAAAGACCGACAGCTCCGGTATCTCGGCAGGTCTGCCTGTGGAAAGTCTGAAAGATAAAACGCCGGATTCGTCCCAGTTTGACTTAACATCGGCATAATTAAGAACGGCAGCACCACCCACCAGCAACATTTTCTTAACTTCCACCTTGGCAGAAGAATTTGTTAAAATATCTTGCAGGGCACTATTGAAAATTTTTGTTGCACGATTGAGCTTAAAGACGGGTGAAATCTCATACTTAGCCTCACTGAACCACAAAGGCTCATCATCATCAAAACTTGTTTCATCGGCGACCCATTCTTTACCGACAGGTTCAAAGTTAATCAGGTAAACAACACCCTTTGCCAAAATAGCAAAATCAATCATGTCTTTACCGATTTTCAAATCCTGAACAATATCCAAGCCTACTTTTTCCGCCAACATCAAGGTTTCGTATTTCATATCAATACGACTGATGACTTTAGGCTCTGCCACGGACATATCGGTTTCCTTGGCAACATCGCTTTGTGCGGAAATACCGACAGGTTCGGCAAAGGCGGAAGAAGTATCTTTAAGTGATTTACTTTCTTCATCAAATTTAGACTCAAAAGGCTTAAAGTCAAAGTTATCTTCATCAAAACGGTTGTAATCCGTAAATTCGGGAGAAGTTTTCTTTTTCGGAAGGTTATCCGATACATCGTCCCTGAAACTATCCAAAATATCTTCTTCGGGTCTGGTTTTATCCTTACTGATTTTACTTTGGACGGGCTTTTGAATTTTACTCGCCGCCGGCATCATATTATTCAAAGGCGGAGGCATTTTGCTCTTACTGATTTTGCCGTCTTTATTCTGCTTTGCTTTCAAATCCTCTATCATCTTTTCCAAGCCGGGAAAAGCATCTTGTTTACGGCGTTGCTCAATAAGGCGTTTGTCTTTTGCCTTTTTGAAGGGCAACGTTATCAATTTGATATACGGAACTTTGCAAAGAAAAATATAACCGACAATGTAGATGACCACAGCCAAAAACATTCCGAAGAAGAAGAAAAATTCCGACGGAGTATCAATAATCCAGCCTTCAACCCATTCTTCGGGAATCCTTTGCCAATGCGACAAATCAAACGGATTAAAGCCCCACACCAAGAAATACAAAAGCTGGGTCAGTTTGGCAAAGGCTATTGTCCAAACAAAAAGGAGAACCACAGCCATTATCAACTTAAAAAATAATTTCACCGTACATTCTCCTTATAAAATCATTACATCACGCCAAAGAGGCATTATAGCCCCGAAAGCGTAAACAAGTTATGAAGCCTTTTTTTGCAAAATCGAAGGCAATTCTTCAATCGCATTATTAAATAAAGCCTCTTTCGTTTCCTTGCTCATCTTTTCGCTAAAGATGTTTTTAACGGCATCTACCGAAAATTCAACGGCAGCCGTTTTAATTTCGTTAGAGGCGTCTCTTTCCATAGCTTCAATGTGCAAAGCAAAGTTTTCTTCTTTATGAGCAAGAGCCGTGTTAATATCTTCCATAGCTTCCTGTTTATACTTTTCCACACTGATTTTAGCTTTTTCAATGATAGCTTCCGATTCTTTATCGGCATTACGGAAACGCTCTTTATAATCGTTAAGTAAAGTAACCGCTTCTTCCTTTAAAGAGTGGGCTTCATCAATCTTTTTTCTGATTTCTTCGGCACGAGAGTCCGTTACACCCTTTACAAGACGAATCATCGGACGAACAAGCAAGGCTACAACAACCACAAACGCAACTGCCACCCAAAATTCGGGATTGGCATAAAAAGGTCCTGCGTGATGTGCAGCTTCGGACGCAAACGCTTCGGATATAAACATTATACTGCCTCCTTCATAACTTCATCCAAGGCAGATTCCAAATCCTTTTCGGAAGGTGCGGAACCCGTCAACTTTAAAACCATGGCGGAAGCAATTTCCTGCGACATTTTGCGAATATCTTTCAAAGCAGCTTGTTTACTTTCGGAAAGTTTCTTTTCGCTTTCTTTCAGTTTTTCTTCCAAAACGGTATTCATCTCTTTGTCTTTTGCAGAAGCAATTTCCGACATTTCCGATTTTGCATCGGCAATCATTTTTCTTGCTTCGGCATTAGCACCCGCCAAGGCATCTTCATAAGCCTTAAGTGCGGATTCAGCCTCTTGTTTTAACTCCATAGCCTTTTGTATATCACCTTCTATCAGGTTACGGCGTTCTTCCAAAACCTTGGTTATGGGGGGAAGCGATATTTTCGCCATAACAAAATACAAAATACAGAACATCACTACAATCCAAAAGAACTGCGATGCAAACCATGTAGGATCTAATTGAGGCATATTAAAACTCTTTTACAATCAAATAATTTAAAGAAGAACCTCCCCGTAAAGAGAGGTTCTTACATCTTAATAACTTAGGCGTAAATCATAACCAAAGCCAAAACCAAAGCATACAATGCAATAGCTTCGGTAACTGCGAAACCTGCCCAACCGTAAAGGTTAACATCAGCCTTAACAGAGGGGTTACGTCCGACGGTGTTAATGATTGTGCACCAAATCTTTGCCACTCCGAGAGCAGCACCAATCATACTGAGAGCACAAAAACCAACGCCGATATATTTTGCAGCTTCTGCGATATTTTCCATTTTAAGATTTCCTTTCTTTACTTAAAAAACAATGAAACAAACCAAAAATTTTAATGCTCATGTAAAGCGTCGCCCAAATAAACGCAAGACAGAATCGTAAAGATATAAGCCTGCAGTAATCCGATACCCAGCTCAAAGCCCACCAAAAGACAGTCAAAGAACAACGGCAGAATACCGCCCGCCAAACCAAGCATAACGACAAAACCGGCAATAACCTTCAACATAACATGACCAACGGTCATATTTGCCGCCAAACGAACGGTAAGGCTGAAGGGTTTTGACAGAAATGAAAAAATTTCTATCGGTATCAATATAGGAATGGCAATGGCAGGCGAGCCCTTAGGACAAAACGTATGAAGCCAACCAAAACCGTGTGCTTTTATACCGACTATAACATTGATGATAAGTGCCAAAAGAGCAATACTTCCAACCGCAGAAACATGGCTGGTAAACGTAAATGAATAGGGGAATAATCCCAGCACATTACCAAATGCAACAAACATAAATATAGAAAAAATCAGAGGGAAAAACCTTTTGCCTTCGGGTCCGACATTTTCCTGCAAAATACCGCCGACAAGCTCATAAATCATCTCTGCCAGCGATTGAGCGGTACCGGGAATAACCGATGCCCTTCTCATGGAAAAAGCAAGAAACAAAGCTGCACAAGCAACCGCAATACCCATAAACAGTGAAGAGTTCGTAAAGGATATATCAACCCCGCCTATTTCCAAAGGCAACAAAGGCTTGATTTCAAATTGCTCCATAGGACTTGCCAAATTACACCTCATCATTCTTCTTCATGCCAATCGTTACGGAGGCTCTGTATATATTTAAAATTCCCGCGGCCGTACCGAACAGCAAACAAACTATTACAAACAACGGCGATGTTCCGAAGATATTATCAATCACAACACCGACGCAGGCACCGACGGCAACACCGGCAAAAAGTTCGGTCGCCATACGCATACCCTGTGCCAAGCCGGACATACCGCCCGAAGATTTTTTACCAAGACCGTCGGAGGCTATATTCCTTTGTGCCTGCTGTATCTTAGCATCAAAATTATTTAATTCTTCCTTTTCTTTTTCAGACATTTTATTCCTTTAATCCTTAAAGAAAACGAGCTTAAGGCGGCTTGAAGATACGCAAAACTCGCCCTTATGTCAAGGACGAGTTTTCACTTTTTACAAATTTTTGTGTTTTTTTATCTTATCTTACTCTGCCAAAGCCTGTTCCGCTTGATTTTCCGAAACGGGTTCGGCTTCGTTTACGACGGGTTTTGCGGCTTCTTTTTCTGCCGAAATCGGTTCTATCTCCTCAAGAATCTCCTCAATTCTTCTGGCAATAAATTGACCGTCATCGGCATGATTAACGTGTTCCGTCTTACCGTTATAAGCAAGAATAATCGTCGGAGTTCCCATAATTGAATAAGCGGCGGAATAGTCATCTCTTGCCATAACCAGAGCTTTAAGCAGGTTTTTATCGCTCATGCAAGCCTTTGCCGTTTGCTCATCAATACCCTGCATGGAAGCGTAACCGAGTAAAAACTTTTCATAATCCGGCGAGTAAGCCCATTGTTGCTGCATCTCAAATAAAGCGTGCAGGAATTTCCAGTATTTATCGTTATCCGTTACGCATCTTGTAAGCAAAGTTGCAGCTGCAGCTCTCCTGTCCATAAAGATATCTTTGAAGTACACAACCAAATCGCCGTTATCTATATACTTTTGCAAATTCGGCATTCCGTTCAAATGAAAGTGAGCACAATGAGAACAGGTTAAGGAAGAAAACTCATACATAGCAATCGGAGCATTTACATCCCCTTCCGAATGCTCTTTTGCTTTTTCCTTTTGTTCGGGAGTCAGCTTAACTTTTATGGTCGGCATGCCGTCTTTATTCGCTGTTTTTGCAACGGCAGAACTTACGGCATCTGCCCTCATCTCCTTAAAATCAAAAGAAAAACTTACGCCCCATGCCACAACAGCCACTATAACAACCGCAGCCGTTCCTAACCACCATTTCATTACTTAATCTCCTTCAAAAAATCGTTAAAAAACACATTATTGTCGCTTTATATACATTTTTGCCAATTTTAGCAAGTGTTGTTTTAAATCGCCGTCTTCCATGCCATCCAAAACGGTTTTTAAAGTTTCCGATATAGGCACGGTACTTTCGGAATCATCGACATCATTATCGGCAGGGATAAAACTGCTTTGCTTGTTTACCTGTTCGGATTCGGCGTTATTTTTCCGTGTATAAAGACCGGGGATAATTTTTAAATCAGACACGGCATCATAACCGAAATACTGATTAACTTTTTCTAAAATAACAGGTTTTTGATAAGATATGTATTGAACGAATCCTCCGCCGGCGACCAAAATATGCAAGGTTCCGCCTTGATTTTTACCTCTCGGAAATTTTATTTTCAAGGGTACGGAACACTCACTGATTTTTTCACCGGCAACAGCTTGCCAATCGGCAATGATATCGGCGGTGGCAAAACCTTCTTTACCAAGCAGGTTGCGGGCTATTTTCCTTACATCTTGCGATATAAGAGTCGGATAGCCTGTTCTTTTTATTGCAGGATTATTTTTCGGCTTTTCCTTTTTCATTTAACCTTTTATACCCTTTGCAATTTGTGCTCTGATACTTTCCATAAGGTTTGCGACATAAGAAAGATTATGCCAAACGGCAAGCCTTGGCCCGGTCAGCTCTCCCGCAACAAATAAATGGTGCAGATATGACAAGGTATAATCTTTGCAAGCGGGACAATCACAAGTTTTTACAATCGGATTTTTATCCGCAAAGTATTTTTCGTCATTCAAGTCTATTGTGGCGTTTTCGGTATAGACAATTCCCTTTAATCCGTCTTTTATCGGAAAATCCGCGATTATCATATCCACACCCGAAAGTACGGCTTGATATAATTCTTCCGTATTGTCAACACCGATTAAAGCCGTCGGTTTATCTTCGGGAAGTCTGCTCATACTTGCCTGCAAAGCGTTAAACCAAGCCTTTTTCGGCTCTCCCTCGTATGCAGGCAGTTGCAAAAAGCCGTCAGGATTAAGTTTTATCGCTTCGGTTGCCGACTGCATTCTTAAATCACCCTGTGCACCACCCGTAACAGGGGCAAAAAAGCAAGCATTCCCTTTTTTGGCTTCTTCGTGAAATTCGTGTCCGTAAATGTCTGAAGCCCGTCTTGTCCAACGAGTTGTACGCCTTACGGCAGTGCCGATTTTTTTGCGATTACCTGCGGCGTTTTTTGGTTCTTCAAACAAGCCGCTTATGATATTACCTTTAAATTTGCGGCTGATTCTGATGGAGCTTTCCGGTGATAATTTATGAGCGGAGCCATCTGTATATGCGGAAAAATTAACACCGTCCTCTTTTACCTTGTAAGGCGAACCGGCAGAGGCTATACCGCCTGCACCGGAGCCGAGAAAAATCAAGCCGTCAAAACCCATGACTTTGGCGATTCCTCCCTGCTGGTTTACGGAATCCAAACCCATTCGCAACAAAGGGCGATAAATATCCGCATAAATCATATCAAAACCCGCCGCTTTAACGGAATCGGCAAACATTGCCTGAACATTAAGTCCCGTGCTTTGCGGTATAAAACAGGGAGTCTTAATCTCTTTATCTTGTATTTTTAAAACTCCGAGTCTTGATTTTTCCGCTGTTTGTGTTATTTCAAATTTTATCATAGTTATATTTCTTTTCGCCACTTTCTAAAGGTTAATAAAAATGTCTTTTGACAATATGTTACAAAAAGCTCTCACACTGCACCAACAAGGACAGCTTGATGAAGCGGAAGCATTATACAGGGAGATTTTAACAACTGCACCCGAAAATGCAACAGTTATGCACTTTTTGGCAATGATAGCCGTTACAAAGGGTGCTTACGACAACGCCATATCACTGCTTTACAAGGCAATAGAGCTGGATAAAAAACAGGCAGCCCCTTACTTTAACTTGGCTATGGCGTTGCAAGGTGCGGGCTATCTGAATGAGGCTTTGGAAAATTATCAAAAAGCAATAAAGATGGATAAGGACTTTGCACCCGAAGGATATAACAATATCGGCAACATCTATCGTATCAAAAAAGATTTCAAAAAGGCGGAACAGTTTTATCATAAAGCCGTAAAAGCAGCTCCGGACAGGGCTTTTTTTGCATATAACGGTTTAGGATTACTGCAACGTGAACAAGGTAAAAACGATGATGCGTTGGAGTCTTTTCAAAACGCCCTTGATATAGAGCCGACCGCTCCCGATTCTTATGCCAATATGGCAACGACTTTACGCAGTATGGACAGGATTTTTGAAGCCTTGCCCTTATATGAAAAATCCTTAAGCATTGACCCTGATAATCCCGTAGTATTAACCGGTTACGGTATGGCTCTGGAACTGGACGGGCAACGGGATAAGGCTGAAGAACAATACATAAAGGCGATTCACGTGAAGCCCGACTTTGCCGATGCGTATGCTCGCAAAGGAGCAATAGAGATAGAAAAGGGAGATTGGAAAGAGGCGGAAAAAAGCCTGCGTAAAGCAACGGAGTTGGATTCCGAACACCCTGAGGCGTGGCTGAATCTGGGCGTTGTTCTTTATAATGATAAACTATATTTGGAAGCTATGGAAGCATATCGCAAAGCCATAATCCTTAACCCGAAAAATCCCGAAGTTTGCAACAACCTTGCCATAGCCGTACACGCTACGGGCGACTTGGAAGAAGCCGCGGGACTTTGCTTTAATGCGATTGCTTTGGATAAAAACTTTCGGGAAGTACATAATACCCTTTCCGTTATTTTAACGGATATGTATAAGATAAACAAAGACTTGGCAATCGGAACCGCCAAAACTTGGGTAAAACATTGTCCCGATAATGAAACGGCAAAATATACTTTAGCGGCTTTTTCCCACGATAAAAAGACCGACAAGGCATCTGATAAATATGTGGAACAACATTTTGACGGCTTTGCGGATACTTTTGATAATACTTTGGCAGGGCTGGATTATAAAGTACCTTCTTTAATTGCAAAAACGGTAAAAAAGGCAGAAAACAGCCTTTACAAAAACGCATTGGATATGGGTTGCGGCACGGGGCTTTGCGGGAAAGAGATACGACCGTTCATAGAGCATTTAACAGGTGTTGATATATCCTCCGTAATGTTGCAAAAAGCACGGGAGTCAGGGGTTTATGATGCTTTAAAGCAAGCAGAATTGGAAAGGTTTTTATCGGATTACAAATCCGAAACTGGCGGACTTTTTGACTTGGTTACAGCAGCAGATGTTTTTTGTTATTTCGGAAAATTGGATAAGTTGTTTGCCGGTATTGCAAAAATTATGACTTCAGGGGGACTTTTAGCTTTTACGGTTGAAGAAAGTGATGCGGATTCCGATGCTGACTATACCCTTTGTGAGACGGGAAGATTCAAACACCGTAAGGAATATGTATTGCAAAAACTGCAGGAGTCAGGCTTTAAGGACATAGAAATCACCTCTGCCGATTTACGAAAAGAGCAAGGGAAAACCGTTGCGGGGATGTTAATTAAGGCATATAAAAATTAGCGACTTGGCAAAGTGTATGTTTTTGTCTTATACTGCGGGACAACTTTTTTTGATTATGGGGAGATGATGAGAAAATATCGTAATCTTTTTTTGTTGACGTCTTTACTTTTAACCGCTTGTATGACAAGTGAGGTACAAGTACCGGAAGATTTTAAGTATCAAGAGGTGCCGACAAAAAACTTTTTGATTGCCTCTTGGAAAAAATATAAAAACCCGAATTCCGATTTTAAAGTGTATATAGAGGGCGACGGAGCTTCCTTTGACGCATACGGACGTCCGACAGGCGATCCTACACCGAGGGGGGATTTTATGAGGAATCTGGCATTCTCCGACCCATCTCCCAACGTGATTTACTTGGCAAGACCGTGTCAATTTGTTGATGATTTTTCCTGCAATCAAAGATTCTGGACAGGGGCGAGATTTTCTCCTTTCGTTATAGAATCGGAGTGTGAAGCAATAGCGGCGTTGACTTCAAAACCCGTAACGTTGATAGGATATTCGGGTGGCGGTATGGTTGCGGGATTACTGTCTTTATTCTGTCCCGTTGTGCCGACAAAGAAAGTGATAACCATAGCGGGTAATTTAGACCATCTGACTTGGACAAGAATGGAAAGATTAACTCCTTTAAACGAAAGTATGAATCTTGCCGATTATAAAGACCAATTCGCCAAAGTCCCGCAACACCATTATGTAGGAAGCAAAGATACGGTTGTACCCTATAATATAACCATGCAAACAATACCTGAACGCAGTAACGTTACCTTGGTAACGGGGGCAACTCACAACAAAGGCTGGGAAGAAATCTATCCCGAAATTCATAAACTGAAATAGCGATAAAAAACGGCGGCTGTTATTTTGTGCTGTTGTTATGAGGGTGAGGCAAAAGCTGTTTTATCGTATAGGTGTTAAACCCGTTTTCGCCTTGCGTTAAGATGACAATATCTTTATCGCCCGCGAAGTCAAGCAACCATTGACGACACGTTCCGCATGGTACTACGTCCAAACTTTCGGGAGAGTAAATAGCTACTTTCACAATATCTTTTCTGCCCGCCGCAACAGCCGATGCAATAGCATTCCTTTCGGCACACAAAGACGAGCCGTAACTTGAAGTTTCAACATTACAACCAGTAAAAACCTCTCCGTCAGACAACAGTACAGCAGCACCTACCGCAAACTTCGTATAAGGCGTGTGAGCATTGGCAGAAGTCTTTTTTGCCATATCCATCAATTCTTCATCAGTCATAATACCCCTCTTGTAATTTTAAATCCTGTCGGTATTGTAAAATTAAAATCGTTAATTATTCTTTATTTTCTTCTTTGGCAAGTTTGGAAAGAGTCTTTGCATCTTCATCATCCTGTTCCGCCATAGGTATGGCATAAACTCCGTTAAACCAGCGGTTTAAGTCTATATCCGCACATCTTTTTGAACAAAAAGGTAAATACCGATTAACAGACGGTTTATGACAAACGGGACAAAAAGTATTCGTTCTTTTTTCCGATAATTCTTCGCCGTTTATATCGTTATGTGAATCCGTTACTTCAATCTTTGACATTCTGACCTTCCTTATAAATTTCCGATATGGCAGGGTATGTTCTTTTTCTGACAATTTCTATGTGTCCCAGCGGAGATATGCCCGCAAAAAAAGCCCTGCCGTCTCCTTTTTTCAACTCATCTTTAATAAAGTTCACAACATTCGGAGAGATTCTGTGTTTAGAGTCGCAAATAAAATCAATCACTATCTGTCCCGATATGTTACGCAAGCGGATTTGTCGCAAAATTTCTTTTGCCGCAAGCATATTGACCTGTGCAACGGGGGCAGAGCAACGAAAGCTGTCAACATCAACAGACCAAAAGGCTTGTGTTTTTTCCATAAACAAGCGAATACCGTCGTTTGTTACGACACAAGGATTTACCGCCTCTGCCAATTCCTCATCAAGTCCGTAAAATTCAAAAGCATTACCGTTTATATACTTTGTTTCGGCTTTCAAAGAAGGATTGGCTGCGGCTATGTTTTCCAAGCTGCGTCTGTCTGCCAAATCGTCGTAAACGACTTCGGTAATATCGGTTCCATACTTATCCAGTAAAGAAATTAAAATATCCCGTGCGGGCTTAATAAGCGACGGTTTATCGGCTTTATCAAACAAATTCGCAAGTTCCCGCCTTTCTTCTTCGGATATTTCGGTTGTAAGTTTTGCTTCTTTGATACCGTATGCGGATTTTACGATTTTAACCATAATTTTTTGCCCGTCCGTAAAGTTTACGTCTTCCGACTTCGGCACGGGCAAAAAGCCGACGGTATCATCTTCTATATAAACAAAATAGGCATCTTTTCGGATTTTCCCTGCAACACGGGCAGCAAAAATCGCACCGGGCAAACAATCGTTATCAGGCAAGACAATAAACTCCAAAACCTTACCTTTTTTATCCGACAAAGCAAGCTGTCTTCCGCCTTTATCGGTATGGCATATTATTTTCGTAAAGTTTTCAGAGTATTCCAACACAATACCTTTCAGCTGTTTTTCTTTGTCCCTTGCAACAGATTTACGGTTTCGTATAAGGGCAATCCGACAACATTTGACCAGCTGCCGATTATCTTTTGAACAAAGCATTCCGCCCTACCCTGAATCGCATAACTGCCGGCTTTACCTTTCCATTCGTCCGTTGCAAGATAGTCTTTTATTTCTTCGGGAGAAAGAGTCTTAAATTTTACCTTTGTAATAACGTGCTTTACGGATTTTTTATTATTTTTATCAATAAGACAGATAGCGGTTATAACTCTGTGTCTGCGTCCGGACAGTAATTGCAGGTTACGTTTTGCCTGTTCTTCATCATCGGTTTTGTGCAGCACCCGGTTTGAGCAGACAACCACCGTATCGGCGGCAAAGATATTGTCATTCGGATAAAATTTTGAAACAGCCAAAGCCTTTTCGCTTGCCATACGTCTTACATATTTAAGTATGGTTTCCTTGCCGTCAAATGTCTCACAAACGTTGGGATTCCCGACATTTTTAGGGGTTATACCCGCTTGCTTCAGTAAAGACAAACGACGAGGAGAAGACGATGCCAAAACAAAATCGTATTCCATAAACAAAATCCCATAAACCGAAATGTTTAGTTTACCTTATCGGTATGATTTTCGGAAGTTATCAAGATTACTCTTGTTCCGTCATATCATCATTATAGGTACGTTCCATACGTTCGTGCTTTTCCTGTGCTTCTATGCTTAAAGTAGCGATGGGACGTGCAATAAGCCTTTCCAAAGATATGGGATCACCCGTTTCTTCACAATAGCCGTAAGTACCGTCCTCTATCTTTTGCAAAGAGTTATTGATTTTGGAAATAAGTTTTCTTGCTCTGTCTCTTGTCCTTAATTCCAAAGCCCTGTCCGTTTCGGCAGAAGCCCTGTCGGCAACATCGGCAGCGGCAAGTCCGCCTTCGCCACGCAAAGAGTCTATGGTATCTTCCGTTTCTTTCAAAAGCTGTTCACGCCATTCCAACAATTTACGACGGAAAAACTCTTTTTGATTTTCACACATAAAAGGTTCATCTTTTGAGGGGACATATCCTTCAGGTAAATCAATACTCATTTTCTTTCTCCTTAATCAATAATCTTTTTAAACCCGTGAAAGAGCTTTGTTGTTACTACTTTTTTCTCTTGATGTCAATTTTTAGATGAATTTATTTGTTTTAACGGTTATAATGTAAGTACACTTTACGGAATATCAGATTCAGAGGTCAAATATGTCAACAAACAAATATAAGAATGTCTTTTATCGTTTATCAGGTATTGCAGCATTGGCATCGGCACTTATTATGAGTTGTACTACGTCATCTTTCGCCAGAGAAGATGACAATTTACTCGCGGTAAAGGAAGATTGTGCGGCAAGCAGATATAATGTACTTGTTTTGGAACATAACCCTCCTTTTTCTTGGGTTCAGCAAGTTGATATTTCCGGTACCACAAAAGCTCACGGCATAGGTGTTTACATATTGGAAGAACTGTTGTCCGAGGCTAACATACCCAAAAAATATATTGTGATGAAGGCTACGGAAACAAGAGATGATTTGGAATTTCAAACTTGGCGAAAGCCTGTGGATACGGCTGTGGGGATTCAGTATTATCCGGGTCTCAGTTCCGATATTCAGGATAATTTCTTGCACCCCGCTTATATGTCAAATCCCATTGTTGCCGTATTCGCAAAAGGTAAGGACAAAAAGTATAAAAAGCCGTCCGACTTGGCAAATATGACGGGAGCTTACATAAAATCCGATCATATAGACTTTTTGTTTTCAAAAGAAATGTATTTGTCTTCCGTAGATTCCGTAAAAGAGGCGTTTGAAACGTTGCTGACGGGGAAAGTGGATTATATCCTTATGGGCTTTTATACCGCAACCATGGAAGCGGCAAAATATAAAATAACGGATAAATTAACCATAACGGAAAAGCCGTTACGCAGGGTAGAAAACTTTTTAACGTTAAACCAAAATCGTATATGCAAGGTTTTTACGGACGACTTTAATGCAAGAATAAAAGAAATATCCAAAGATAAAGTCAAAATGGGTAATTTGCTGTATCGTGCCTATCAGGAATACGAAGAACAAACAAAGTCATATCCGGCTTTGAACATTCCCGAGCCAACCGATGTTGATAAAGATGATGAGTTTTAGTCCGAACAACATATCTTATACGAGGAAAAATGACTAAAAACCTTATTATATTTGTGTCATTGATACAAAATTCAAAATTCGGAATGTGGGCATTGCGATTGGCGGAAGAATCCGCATCCAAAGGGAAAAAGACCCTGTTTTTTGAAGCGGACAGGAAAGACTCTGTTCTTCATCGTTTCAAAAAGCAAGGTGCAAAAGAAGATGTTATAGGCGTGCTTAAACGCGACGTTACTTTGAATCAGGCGGTGCAAAAAACTCCCGCGGCTCCCAAACTCGGCATTATATGGGGTAATACGGCCGCACAGGATATTTCGGAATTAAGCAATTCGGATATGTCTGCTTTGATATCTGACTTAACGGTAATGATGAGCGATTATGATTGCACGGTAATAAAGTGCGGAGTTTTTGACTTTCCGCATCTGATTCCCTGTTTTACCGAATATACCAAAGTGGTTTTTTTGCTTTCGGCCGAACCTGATTGTGTTACCGATGCAATAAAAATGATGAAATTTGCAAACAAAGCAAAATATAAACCGCATATATGGTTAAAAATTGACGATAAAAAATATCCTTCTCAAGGTTTAAGGTTGTTTTTGCAAATAAAGGATATATTCAAAGAATCCGACATTTCCTTTTTTGAAAGCGACGACAACGGCATCAATCAAAAATTACTGGAAGAAGCGGATACCGAACAAAGATAACCGCCGACACAGCACAAATTAGGTTTATTTTTTAATCTTTGTATCCGAATTTTTAAACGTTAGTAGGTTCAACAAGTTCCAAAGAGCTTAAATCCAAAGAGGATAAATCTTCGGGCAAAGGTAATTGTGTTACCTGACGTACGGGAACATTATATTCACGAATGATGGAATCACCGTAAAATTCCACGATAAGTACGGACTTTACCTGACGCAAAGTGTCCCTGACATCGGGGTGAATATAATCCAACACGACTGTTTGGTTAATACTGCGATAAAACAAAGCGTGTTCCCCGCCGCCGTAAATAACTTTCGGTCTTTCCGGTCCGCCCTGACGAGCCTTTACCGAAAACATAAGATCACCCTCAGAATTTCTTATAATATCGTAAAAATCTTCAGTTTCCAGAACATTATTCATTTTTAAACCCCGCAAATTAGGACAAAGTCGTTATTAAATACTGCATACTATAATAACCATATAATATGCAATATATCAATAAAAAGTAAAAAATAAAAACCTTTTTTTGTAAGATAACAGCTTTTTTAGCGATTTTTAAGGGTATTATCCTTATATCCGTCTTTGTAATTTTAAGCTGTTGTATCGGAAAAAAAGTGTTATAAATAAACTATGTTAGGATTTATAAGAAAACTCAGAACCGTTACCGATGCAGGCATAAATTTATTCAAATGGCCTGTGGGTGTGGGTTTGTTTATTCTGATTATACCGATAATTCAAAGCCTTATATTCTATTATAATAATGTATTCACAAACTGGAATGAGTTGTGGAAATTTTGCGGAGGTTTTGTCTTTATGGTTTTTGCTTGGATAATTTTTATCGGCAGAAAGGATTTTGTTGCCTCTACCATAGAGCATGAGATGACTCACGCTATTTTCGCCTTGTTGACTTTTCACAATGTTACAAACATAGAAGCTGACTATGACGGAAGCGGAGTTACCGCATACAGAGGAGGGAGAAATTGGCTGATTACCATAGCACCTTACTTTTTCCCCACATTAAGCGTTGCTATGTTTGTTGTGATTTTTATAACTTACCTTTTGACCGGACAGGTTGCGTCTTGGATGAATTTGGGATTGGGTATGACAACGGGTTATCACTTTCTTGCCGTGATATTTGAAATACACCCTAAACAAACGGATTTACAGAAAGTCGGCTTTTTTTGGGCATTCCTGTTTATCCCCTCTGCCAATCTGCTGATTTATTCTTTGATATTTGCTTTTGTGGATAAGGGCTTTACGGGTTCTTGGCATTTTTTAAAAGTGCTGTATTATACCACTTTACATGATGCGGAAGTAATACTGCATATCTTCACGGGATAGAGAGAAAATAAATGTATGAACATAATGAAAATTGGGAAGATTGGCATTGGCAAATGTCCAACCGCATAGACTCTTTGCAAAAGGCAGAAAAAGTATTTGACCTTAGCAACGAAAGTAAAAGAGCTTTTGAAACAACGTTAAGAGTACCCTTTGCCGTTACTCCTTACTATGCGGAAGTAATTAAGAATACGCCCATGCAAAAATCCGTTATCCCCTCGCTTGCGGAAACGGAAGATGTGAAGGGAGAAAGCCTTGACCCGTTGGGAGAAGAAGAATGTTGTATTTTTCCTAACCTTGTTCATCGCTATAAAGACAGGGCTTTGTTTTTGGTTGATAATTTTTGCCCGTCATATTGCCGTTATTGTACAAGAGGCAGGCGAATCGGTAATCCCGCTTATAATTATAACGATTGGCAACGGGTTTTTGATTACATAGCCTCGCACCCCGATATAAGAGATGTTTTGATTTCCGGCGGAGAGCCTTTGCTTTTATCGGACGAAAGATTGGATTTTCTGCTTGGTGAACTCCGCAAAATAAAAACGGTGGAAGTTATAAGAATAGGCACGAAAGCCCCCGTAACTTTGCCCATGAGAATTACGGAAAATTTGGTAGGAATCTTCAAAAAATACCCGCCTTTGTACCTCAGCATACACGCTTGCCACCCTTGCGAGATTACCGAAGAAGTCGCAAAGGCTTGTAATATGCTTGCGGATTCGGGCATTCAGCTTGCTTCTCAAACCGTATTGCTAAAGGGTATAAATGATGATTCCGATGTTTTGATTGAGCTTATGCACAAGCTGTTGAAAATCAGAGTTCGCCCTTATTACCTGTTCCAATGCGACGCCATGAAAGGTTTAAGCCATTTCAGAGTCAAGGTGCAGGACGGTTTGCGAATCATTGATGAGATGAGGAGTAAAACAGGAGGTTTCTCCATCCCTTATTATGCAATAGACATACCTAACCGCTTCGGCAAGATAGCCGTTTTGCCCGATCGCATTGTCGGTTTTGAAGATGGCTGCGTCAAAATCAAAAACTTTAACGGAGAGATATACAACTACCCCGATTAACCGTTGTAAAATCGGTTAAGACATCGGTAAAACTATATCTTAACATATACCGCACCGTTAGTTGAACCCTGCTTGCGTAGGTAGCCTTTTTTAACCAGTGATTGAACGGATTTACGTACAGTTTCGGAGTTTTTTCCCGTCTCCACAATAATTTTACTCATCGGCAGCGGTTCATTATCCCTAAACAGGCTCAAAATACTCTGTGCCGTCGGGGATAATTTAGCGTCGTTTACCTGTTGTATTTTCTTTATCTTATCTTCCAACACTCGTTTTTGTTTGGTCAGCGAAGTTATAAAAAAAGTCAGCCACGGTTCATAATCAACTTTATCCGACCATACTGTTTTTTGTGCATTGTGAAGTGCCCGATAATAAGCATCTTTACCGGCTTCAATTACCGATTCCATAGACGCATAAGGCATATAATCATAGTGATTTTTTAACATCAACAAAATAGTCAAAGCACGCGACAGTCTGCCGTTACCATCGGTAAACGGGTGAATGGAAAGAAAATGCAGAATAAATACACCAATAGTGATAATCGGGTGAAAATAGCGGTCGGCAAGCGTATCATTCGTCCAGATTAACAACTCCCGCATTAAACGTGGCGTATCAAACGGAGTTGCGGTTTCAAAAATAGAGCCGATTTCATTACCTTCGGCATCAAAAGCAACTACTCTGTTACTGTCTTTTTTATATTCTCCGCGATGTCTTTCGTCTTTATCGGAATGTTTAAGCAAAATTTGATGAAGCTGTTTAATATAATTCTCGGAAAGCGGTATATCGGCATAATTCTCAAAAATCGTATTAACCAAATCGGCATAACCGGCAACTTCTTGTTCATCACGCGATTGGAAAGACTTTTGATTGATATTATTGAACAGTTCTTCCACTTCCTTATCGGAAAGTTTATTACCTTCAATCCGATTAGATGAGCCGACAGATTCAATGGTTGCAACACGTTTCATCACTTTCAAATCATCGGGAGTCAATTTAGCCAAATATCCTTGCCAAGCACCGTTAAACCGGTCAATCTCGGCAATTTTATTAAGCATATCCGGCGTAATCACTATATCATTTATATTCGGCATTTTACCTTCCTTAATTACCTGATATTACCAGATATTACCAAATCATCAAGTAAAAATCGGTTTTATTTGACTTTTGTTGTATTTCATATTACTTTAATAATTGCAACGGCGGAATAGTCGGTGTGGGGTTTAACACCCTCTTTTTACACACGTCTTGGATATTCCGGACGTTAGTTTTACTTGCTTTCGGTTGAAAGATCGGAAGGCGGTAAAGTGAGCTTTTACGGTCAATATACCGTACTAACTTGTGTAATTAGGTGTTAACTTCCGGTCGCTTTTCTTTAAAGCGATTTTTTATTTTGTCAGTTGAAAATCGGGAGTTGAAACGATGAAGACTTATTTAAAGAAAAGCCAAAACGGCAGAAGTATGATTGAAATGCTTGGAGTCTTGGCAATCGTCGGTGTCTTATCCGCAGGCGGAATCGCGGGTTACTCTATGGCTATGCAAAGCTATAAAACGAATCAACTAATTGAAAAAGTACAAATCATATCTCAGGCAGCAAGAGCTGTTTATAAAGGAAATTACGACGACCTTTCTCCCAACAACTTAATAACTTCAGGTAAGGTAAAGGATATCAGCAACCCTTTCGGAGGTGCTTTTGTCTTTGCAAAAAGCAGTGCAGGACAAGGTATTTTCTCTTTGAATACCGGCGGTGCAACAGTTCCTGCACAGGCTTGTGTTGATATATTACTTACGGATTGGGGAAATACAGGTATGTTCTGGGGTATAAGCGTGCAATCCTCTAATCCTGCAGACTCATACAGAAGAGAAAAAGGAAATTATCCTTTATCCGTTACAGATGCCATTAGTATTTGTAAAGGCGGAGATAAACTGATACATTGGTGGTTTAAATAATAAAAAGCGAAGAAAACTGCATTTCTCCGCTTTATTTTGTTAATCAAAAGAAAGTTTAACTAATAAGTTTAACTTTTAATATCCCTTTTTCGCAAGCTGTGCTTTGACCCATTCGGCGTCTTCATCAACTTCTTCTGTTTCCCTTAAATCGTATTTTTCTTGGGCAACGGGAGTATCAGGCACACTGTCATCAAACATACTTTCTTTCGGCAGTTCTTTCTTGATGTAGGACAAGTCAAGTTTCTGCCCCGTTTCGGAAGCGTTGACATAAATCGTCCTATTGGGATCAATCTTATTTGCCAAAATCAACATAGACAGCGGAGTCTCTATGTGATGATGTAACAACCTTCTCATTTGACGCACACCGTTTTTGGCGTTCAGAGTTTCGGTTGCCATCCATTGAATAGCGTCGTCCGTAACTTCCAATTTGATGTTAAGAGCTTCCAGCTTTTTATACAATTTGCGAACGTGTATCTTCACAATTTCCACAAAGTGTTCCAAAGACAAAGGCGAGAACGACACAATCTCATCAATACGGGCAAGCAATTCGGGGCGTAAGTACTGTCCCAAAACCTCCGCACGCTTATAGCTGGCAACATCGGCGGCAACGTTGGAAGTCATAATCACCACCGTGTTACGGAAGTCAACCGCATTACCTCTGGAGTCGGTAAGTCTGCCTTCATCAAGGATTTGCAATAACAAGGTTATCAAGTCGGGGTTTGCTTTTTCAAGCTCATCAAACAGCACCACCTGATAAGGACGCAAACGCACCGCTTCCGTAAGCAAACCGCCGTTTTCAAATCCTGCCGTTCCGGGCGGAGGTCCGATTAAGCGGTTAATACTTTGCTTTTCCATATATTCGGACATATCCAAACGCAACAAGGCTTTTTCATCATGGAATAAAAATTCCGCAATAGCCTTTGCCAATTCCGTTTTACCTACACCGGTTGAACCGATAAAGAAGAACGTACCTATTGGACGTCCGACATCTTGCAGCCCCGATCTTGCACGACGAATCGCCGCCGCCATAACACGAACGGCACTTGCCTGTCCGACAACACGCTTTGACAGGTAAGCCTCCAACTCCAACAAACGTTTCTTTTCTTCCTCATCAACCTTATCAACGGGAATACCCGTCCACAAAGATATTGTCCCCGCAATTTCAGAGTATGAAAGTTCCTTCTTTCCTCTGGATAAAGCTACGGTACAGGATTCGTCCAAAAGGTCAAAAGCCTTTTCGGGAAAAGTACGTTGCTTAACATATCTGTCAGCCAAATTAACGGTTGTTTTGATAATATCATCAGATATGACAACACCGTGTTTATCTTCAAAAGACTTTTTCGCACTACGCAACATCTCAAGAGTCGCGGCAGTTGTCGGCTCCTCTATGTAAACCGTCTGCATGTGGCGGAAAAAGTCCGTATCCGTTTCTATATCGCTTTTATAGTGGGCAATATCCGCACAAATAATCGTCTTTATATCACCGGCAATAATCTTAAGTTTCAAAAACTTATCCGTCGGAGAAGCTGCCGTTTTGGAAGCGGCAATCATAGACGTGTCAGGCATAAACAATACATAATTTTTATTTTCCGCTATGTAGTTTATAACCTCTTTTAACAGATTTTCATAATCTTCATTGTTCGTTGTATCAGCTATGATTTGTCTTTGGTTAATAGCAACAATGGATATTTTGTTCACATCTTCAGGCAGTTTGCTGCTTTTTGAGGCTATCAGATTTGCCAAAGCATAAACTATGGAACGCTTACCCACACCCATAGGTCCAATCAAAACAGAGTTGGGTTTGTAGTAACGTAACAGAATATATGCTATACGAACCGCATCTTCATCTCTGGAAACCGCAGGCGGTAATTTGTTTTGACGTGCCATTTCCGTATAATCGGTAATATAATCGCCAAGATTTTCTTTTTTCATTGTAAGCCTCACTTGTGCCGTTAAAAATCCTTATCCTCATATAAGTTAAAGTGCTTTTGCCTTACGGTCAAGTTTTAGATTGTTTTTTCTTTATTCAAACTGTAAAATTCCTTTCATTATGAAAGAAAAAGTTATTGTAGGTGTATCGGGCGGTGTTGATTCTGCCGTATCTTTGTATTTATTGCAAAAGCAAGGATATGACGTTTTAGCCGTTACCATGGAAATTTATAAGGGTGAACCTTTATCAGACACGATTGTCGGCAATTCCTGTTACGGTCGGGAAAAGCAGGATTTGGACGACGTAAAAAGGCTTTGCGAAAAGTTAAACGTGCCTTGTCATATTTTTGACTGCTCGGCAGAATTTAATCAAAAAGTTTTATCCGTATTTAAAAACGAATATATGCACGGCAGAACTCCCAATCCTTGCATTTTGTGTAACCGTTTTATTAAGTTTGACGTGTTGCCCGCAAAAGCAAAAGCGGAAGGTATAGACTTTGATTACTTTGCCACGGGGCATTATGTAAGAACAAAGAAAATCGGCGACCGTGTCTATCTGCAAAAAGCAACGGAGTCGGCAAGGGATCAGTCTTACTTTTTGTGGCAGCTTTCGCAAGAACAGTTGGAAAGGGTAAAGTTCCCCCTCGGCGAATTAACGAAAACGGAAGTACGCAAGATTGCCGCAGAGGTTTACGGCTGGTTGGCAAACAAAAAAGACTCTTCCGATTTTTACGGCGGAAATTATGAAGACATCTTACAAGTTGAAGACAAAATCGGCGATATTGTTTTATCAAACGGTACTGTTCTCGGTCATCACAAAGGCTTTTGGCATTACACTTTGGGACAAAGAAAAGGCTTGGGAGTAGCTTATCCCACTCCTCTTTATGTTGTCGCCATAGATGCGGAAAATAACCGAGTCGTTGTCGGTGAAGCAACCTCCGTTATGAAAACGCAAATAAAGGCTCGTGATTTTAACTTTTACCCCTTTGCCGATATGACGGAAGTTCCCGTTTACGGCAAAGTACGCTCTACCCAAAAACCCGTTGAGACAGATAAAATCATCTTATCCGATGACGGCTTTGCAACCGTGTTTTTTAAAGATGCGGTTATCTCCCCTGCCCCGTCTCAAAGCCTTGTTTTATACCAAAACGATTGCGTCATCGGCGGCGGTTTTATTGTTTAGGTAAGATTTTTCTGCAAACCTGCAAATAATAATTGACAAAACCGTTTTTATTATGTTACCATCATCGTATTCACTTGGTTAAGGTGAAACTTGTTAATTGTACTTGGCATGAAAGGACATGAAAAATGGCTGAAAAATATACAGAGAGATTTAAGGAAATACAGAAAAAGTTAAAACAAGCCGTCAAAGCGGAAAAATCCAATAATACTGACGATGACCTTCTTAAACCCTATGAAAATCCGAAAAAACTTCCGGAACTTGAAAACTTTGAATTATCAGAAAGTACAGATGTTTATCCTGCTCTTGATAAAACATCGGAGTTTGTGGCAAAAGAGTTAGAAAGAATCACCGAGGAAGGAAAATCCGATGAAGCTGGCGATGACCTTCTTAAACCCTATGAAAATCCGAAAAAACTTCCGGAACTTAAACAGCTGAAATTAGATAAGTCGGATGATACAAATGGTCGTTTTCAGAAGTTGCGGAATATATTAGAAAGAAGGTCTCATTAATATAATT
>Ga0310690_10001522_pt1 | contig 40970 bp, 43 predicted proteins | sample AusTroGonzalo_MG_2_FD_207661 | JGI IMG/M metagenome (GOLD analysis project Ga0310690, IMG submission 207661) | Bovine rumen microbial communities from tropical cattle in Woodstock, Queensland, Australia - Gonzalo_04 (v2) (version 2) | ecosystem: Host-associated > Mammals > Digestive system >... | reverse complement strand
CCCCCCCCAGCAGCACGATGGCGTCGGCCTTGGGCGCGTCCTCCGCCATGACCACGGGCCACCCGCGCTCCAGGGAACCGCCGATCCAGCGACACATCATCGGCGTGCTCCATAGCCAGAACCAGACAAATGACACGCCCAGGAACCCGAATCCGGTCTTCCGCCACCCGCGCCAGAGCAATATGCCGCCCACCGCGATCAGCATCATCCCGATCACGAGCGGATTCACGCATCCCCCAACAATCTTGTTTACGATATACATGGTCTATTCATCCAGCTGATGCCGACGAGGTCATCGAGGAAACCAAGTTTAAGGAAGTAGCGGTGGCAGGCTCGCACATCAAACCGTCAACTACAAATCATACAATCGGCAAAACCAAGCGTGAAACTCTCGTGCCATTGGAGCATCAGTTGAAAACAATCGCGATTTGATGGCAAGAGCGTATGATTCTCCTGGATTCTTCTGCACCGCAAGCCACGAATACATCTCGGCCTTGGCACGATCAACATCACGAAACCGCGCAATTGGCGAGATAGAGGACGCAATGTCGCTGACATAGGCATTAGCCTTAGGAAGTATCGCATCTGAAGCGGGAATCATGCCGCGCAGGAAATCCTCCAACGTCCCAGAACGAGCGGCTGGACTTGGCATAAGCCATACCCCAACTTTTATCCCATCGATCTCCTTAATAATTCCATCCCTGTTGAAATCTGCATCCGTAACTTCGCCACCAACCGCCCTGAATCTCGCCTGAACCTGTCTATCCCGGGAATCAACCGTTCGATCCCAGTCCAACACAAAGCCAACTGGATGCTTAAAGGATTGCGCAGCATTAAATGCACTGACGAACTTATCCAGCAACTCTGAACAAGAACCTTGCGGCTCGATGATAACAGGTCCACTATCCTTGTTCAAGTCCGTCCCTAATGCGTCCAAGAGCGCACAAATCACACGGCAATCATTTTGCCCCTCGACATAGAGACGCGGCAATTGCGGATCTGCCTTCATGCCCGCACCTCGATCTCGCTGTTTACCGCGATTGACATGTCTCGTCCACAATATGAAACAACCCTTTTGCCGATATTGGACAGCGAATAAAGGCGGACCGCTTCGCAAGCGGCCTCCGAACTCGCGCACAACGACGCAAGTCCGCGCAGACAGTCCAAGCTATGAGTCGAGGCAAACACCTGGACATCATTTGCTTCTGCAGCCTTGAATATAAAGTTCCACAAAGACGCCATCGCCGAATAATGCAGCCCGGAATCAACCTCATCAAGTATGAGCGCACCACCCTTGACGCACACCATAGCCATTGCGATGACAAGCAGCCGACGCATGCCGTCTCCAAGCGTTTTTACCGGGATCCTACCATTCATACCCGAAAGGCCTACCAACGTTCCGTTGACAAGAAACTTGTAAGCCTTCTCGTCAGCCGAAAGAAAGCCAACCGACTCCACGCGTGAATCAAGCAGTTTCAATGCGCTCACAAGCTCATGTTCCGCGCCCCTTGAAACAACTTCGTCCCGCATCCGCAATAATGCATTCGCCTCCATCCCATCAGGATCGACAAAGGCAACAGGAATGTCGTCTGGAGTCAGAATCCGCCTATAACCTCCATCTCCACTAAAGTCATTATCTATTGCGCCACTTTTACAGATTGGGAAAGAAAGGTTAATGCTGCCCCCTCCAACCTTCTCATGCGAAACATGGCACATTGTCGTTGGCTTTACTATTCGATAGTCGTCTTTAAGCGGCATATCTTCCTCACCAACCGAGAAACCTACCTTAACGTCATCACCCAGAAAAGAAATCAAGTCGCTCCCTAGCGTAAGAGCATGTCCTGCAAAGAAGTGTCGGATGGACGGCGCCCACCATCCTGCCCCATCGGTCTTATCATACTCCCCACGCCGTTTAGCAATACCAACGATTGACTCGAGCATTGGGCCAGAAAAGAACAAGTACAACGCCTCAAGAAGCGTTGTCTTTCCAGCCCCGTTCCGCCCTACAAACGCATTAACCCGCCCAAGCCCCATCAACTCGACGTTCTCGAGGGACCGCAATCCCTTAGCGCAAAAGCGTGTCAATCTATTCTTCATGGCGTGCTATTATACCATTTTCTGCCGTCGCATGCATCGGCATCGCGAACATCGCAAGTTCTTACGCTCGATTCCGTAGATTCAGGCCCAATCCCATAGACTGGGCATCTGCCTTCCCTTCTCATGTGCCTTCATAGGTGCCAAACTTAATACCGTTCCAGCACCGCTTGAACTCAACGACTACGTTCTCGCCAACTGCAAGAATCTGTCTTATGTTATCAACCATGCGTAATATTATACCTTATCGTGCCGCCGCATGCGACTCTCACTAACCACTAGCAACTAACCACTAGCCACTAACTTCCCCGACATCTACTCCTACACAAATCTTACATGCTGGCAACTTATCAACAACATTTTCTCGCTCACGCGACATCCTAAAACCTATAGGAATAGGTTTATATTTAGGATCACAAGCGGCAGAACAGTACGCATGAAAACGACGGATGGCATTTGCGTTCACGGAAGCAACAACCCAATAATCGTTGTCGCCGCCTTTCAACTGAACAATATCCCTTGCATAGTCTTCCACAAATGGAGCGCGAATCCTAGTATCACCGTATTCTCCGTTATTGCACAACGCCACGTATGCATGCAAGTCATGAGCAGCCGATGTTACAAGCGCATTAAATGTTTTCACATCTTGATTCCAAGTTGGGACACAGAGCATGTCCACATGCCCACGCAGTTGACTTCTGAGATTTATATCTGTCAGATCACTGCAAATCAAGACACTGAAGAACAGCCACCGCTTTTGATGACCATGCTGAATTACCGTTCCCGCCCTAAATGTATTATTTAATGTTTGACAGTCCAGATCCAACTTGTGTTTTAAAAGCTCTTGACGTTCTTCACATGCAGGAGCAGTCTTTGATATTCTGACAAGCAAGGAATCCGGGAATCCCATGCCACAATACTTTAAGGCGCACCAGACTTCATTTCGAACTTTATTACGTCTTAGAGAACGGATGTACTCGACACCGGAGATCAACGATGCCCCATGCACTTTGATCTTTTTCTGGAGAAGAAGATACCATCGCCAAGGCATAGCGAGTTCGGGGAATAGGATATAATCTATCTTACCTTTCCAACAGCCAGATCTGAACATGCTGTTCACTAAACCCATCAACCGCTTAAATCGCTTTGCCCGCTTAGGATTCGCTTTCCCGTTGACTTGGTATGTCCAATCGTCATTGTCCATTCGCCAATAGGCAAGCGCGACATTAAATGTGTCGCGCCTACCTTTCTCAGAGCCTTGGCTAGCAACATCTTCTTTACTCCGCGCTCCATCTTTCTCATTGATCTTCTCGTCCTCCACGCAAATAAAACGGGTATTCCTCCCGTTCATGGGGAATATTTCACTATCCTTAACATTGAAATAGGATATCAATCTAAGATACTCGGCAATAATATCCCACTCGCCAGGAGAATCACTATAGGGACGCGGAAAGATTGAAAAAAGTTCAATCGTCGACATCTTGCGAACAGGGAAAACTAGTCCGGCAAAAGCCTCTTTATCAAACAGATTTTGTTCCCATTCTCTCCGTACCATTAGGAATTTTTTCGTGTTCATATACATGTCTTTTGGGATAATATTATCCAGACCATGAATGGGATGAACATCGTACTTGCATTCCTGGAACCTTACATCCAATGCCGAGAAAAGCAATGCCTTATATGGCTTCTGCGCCAGATCGGACAATAGCATCTCGTTATAAGATGGCAACGCCTCCGTAATCCCTGCAGCAGATGGGAACGTCTCCTGAATATACTTCAGTACCATGCCTCGAACATCATTATCGGGAACAGCAGACACGACCGCTTCTGCAAACTCACGCGCTAGCTGATAAGTCAATGCGGCCTTAGGATCTATCACTTCCTTGAGTTCTGATATCTCATGAGACGACACGGTAACTTTCTTACCTTCAAATGCCTTATCAATTGCACTTGCAACACGTTGCAGCATCCCCTGTACGGCACTAAGGGACTTTTCGTTAGATTTTGTCAATCCATGTAACGCCAACGCTAAAAGTCGCGGGAAATATCGATTAAGCTCAAAATAGTTCTTCACAGTCGTGAAATATATTTTCACCGCTTCGACAAATGCGTTCCTCTGATCCGCCCAATCTGAAGCATCCAGGCAAAGCGCGTAGTCTGAGAAATCAGACAACTTCATTGCAAAAGCAGCACGCCGTATCGAAGCTTCCTCAGCCTGTCGAAGTTTATCGACCTCAATCCCCTGATGATCGGTAATAGCCATGATGCTTTTTACCAACTCAAGGGGATCATCGGGCAGTTCAGGCAACGCCCTCCATTCGCTTGTACGCTTATGTATCTGAGTCTGAAGACTGACAACAAAATCCTTACCATCCTTGCCATTGAACAAAAAGACCTTTGTCTTCTTCTTTTGAAATGACAGTTTACATCCCTTTTCAAGCGTCAACCACCCAGGACTGTAATTAATCGAGTCACCATCCTTGACCATATCTCCTACTTGAGAACAAATCCAATCAATGAAATCATCCTGGGATTGAATCTCATTACCGTTCTCAATAGCCAAAATAACATCATCAACATACCGCCCGTAATACACACGGCCAGAGAGTTGTTCCAGTTCCTGATCAAGAAGCGTCAGAGCCAGATTCGCGAAAACAGACGAGATAGAACATCCCACAGGAAGACCGCATCCTAACGGTGTAGAGGCTGCCCATTTATTCAACATATTGACAACAAGTTCCGTCAGGATTTTGTCATCGCGGGAACGAAGTGAGACCCCAAGTTCTTTTAAGAATTCCTTTCTTAATATAAAACTAGGCGAAAGGTTGTGATAAAATGCTGAGAAGTCTGTCGTAAGAACCGCGACATTCTTCCCTTCATCCAATGCCTTACTAATTGTTTCTAGGCCGCCATTATGCCAATCCTGATACTGCCGCATCCAGTATTTGAATGATCCAGGGTAGAGTCGATTAATTTCTTCGCGGTGTCGTCGAAGACGATACCCATATGACATCTCCGACATAGCATAGTCAAATCGCCCCGCCACCCTGTCTATCCAAAGCTGGGTAACAATGTGGAACTCTATCGGCAAATCTTCAATCAACCGCAAATCGCATTGTTCGACAGCACGAAAATCATCCCCGACAATAATTGTTGTCTTAGGTTGTGAAGATCCCTCATCTGTGAATTTGATAGACTTCGGTATCAACCTATATCCATAACAATAGGAACTCAACAGCTCAGCGAAACGCTCTTCCGACAGAAGTTCATGGACATGTGTCAGATTAGCGACCAGATTCTTCTCAAATCTTAGTAACTTCGCCGAATTGGCATTCTTTGTATAGTAAAGGTCTGCCTTCGCCCGCCTATACGCCAATCCCAATTCTGTTAAGTCAATCTGCATCCCACCAACACCGCTTCTCAATCACCTTAGCCACTCTGCCACCAGACAACCGCCAGCCGTTCCACGATCCTTTACCCTCTCCAACCTTCTCCGAACCGTAAACCCGCAACCATTCGGCATCCTTCAACCCTCGCTTCTTAATAGACTTTGCCGCATTCTTTTCATGTAAACTATTCACTAACGACTAAGAACTAACAACTAACGACTAATTCTCCCAATCTCCCTATCCGCCAGTCACCTGTACCACAGCCCTTGCCAGAAGTGCAAAGCTCATTTAACAACATAATATCCACCAGGTTTCTTACTGCCGTTTATCGGGACATTTATCGGGACACTTATCGGGACATTTATCGGGACATCGGCTTCCCCGTCTAATATGTTTTCATAGGTACCAAACTTAATACCGTTCCCGCCCCGCTTGAACTCAACGACTACGTTCTCGCCAACTGCAAGAATCTGTCTTATGTTATCAACCATGCGTGATATTATACCTTATCGTGCCGCCGCATGCGACACCCTCCAACCACTAGCCACCAACCACTAGCCACTAACAACTAACGGCTAGCGACTAGCGACTAACGACTAATCCTCCCAATCTCCCTATCCACCAGCCACCTGTACCAAAGCCCTTGCCAGAAGTGCCAGCGGAAGCCGGCGAGGCCATCGAGGAAACCAAGCTTCACGAAATAGCGGAGGCAGAAGTAGGCGAAGGCGCGGAAGTAGGGCGGCAGCTTGTAGTACTTAACCTTACGAGGATCCTGAAATGTCCCTTCTATCGCCTGCTGCGCTTCTCGCTTGGCATAGCCGCGATGTTTTTCCTTCCACCATTCAAGCGAGTTAAGATTGTCATCGTAAAACACGACCGGAACAGACAGCTTCTCACCATCAAACACAATCCGCTCGTCCATCAACGTCTCTGCATATCTGCCACGTCCATTTCTGAACATGCGAATCATCTGAATGCCATTCGTGCCATGTCTGATCACTCCGCCCATGAACTTCCGCTCAAGCGTAAACTCAAGTGCGCCAACGTCCTCGTCAATCTTCCCGAGATTCTCCTTCAACCACTCGATGGACTCCGGCGTGAGGTATTCATCGGCATCCAACCGTAATATCCACTTGGCTCCAATCGTCAAGTTGTCTAGAGCCCAGTTGAACTGCTTCGACTGCAACCCCGGCCACTTGTTGAACGCGGTAATCGCACCCATCTCCACGGCGATCTCGTGCGTCCCATCAGAAGGTTGCGACTCAACAACAAAAATCTGACGGGGTTCAAGCGGTTTCAATCGCTCCAAACACCGCTTGATATGCAACTTCTCCTGTCCGACAAGAATTATGGTGGCAATATCTGCCATATCAGTTCAAAGCGACGTCCCCCATGCCGGGGCGCAATCGCCAATTAGGCGGAACATCCATCCCATCTGGGGCAGTAAAGCCACTTCCAGGGCATATCTTAAAACAGAAAGTGGCTTCTCCTACATGTTGCCACCCCAGTCTTTTCAAGAATTTCTGGACGAGATTCTCTTGCGCCGCAAATTCAACCGCATCCAACTCTTTTCTCATCGCCATAGTCCAAGAAATTATCGCCCACATCAATTTTTTCTCGTACCCCTGCTTGCACCCCCATTCCAGAACCGAGCCGAGCAAAACATTCTTGAACCCCCGGTGCGACGCCTGTTCATGGAATCTTTTCTTTACCATGAAGAAGCCTACTGGAGCTTCTCCGTAATAGACAAGGTACGCTGTCGCACTCCCCTGTTCACTAAACGAATAGGTCAACACCCACTTAAACCATTGTGAGTCATGTACCTCCGCAAACCGGCACGAACTGACTTTTGTCATAGATTCAAGTATTGCCAATTCGTTACTATTGGATGGCACCACCTGTACCACCCTTATCTTCCCTCCTATGCACCTAGCCAAGATACGAACAACTAAAGCGTATATCCAAATGCAGCCGTCAGCAAAATGCGAAACAAGCTTTGCCATAGAGCCTTTGAGTCTCATCTCTACCACAGATCGGCTCTTGAGCAACATTATAAACCGGGGATACTCAAAAACGTTAAATCCGATGAACCGATGGACCTTGACCGCAATCTGCGAAAGCCCCGCCCCTTCGCCAAGGACAGGATTATAGGCCTCATCAATACGATCTACATCTGATATCGCGAGGCCTAAACCACTTGAACGCGCCCATTCATCAACCTGTGTAAGGCTTCCACTGCCTCCAAAAACAATCTGTCCGTCAATCGACAGCTTTAGAGGGAATTGTATCTCGGTTCCGCCAATACGCCCATCTACATACCCAACTTTCTGACATGCCACTTCGTTTGAATGGCAAAACGGATTTGCAAGTAAAGCCTGCCGATAACAAGGAGATATGTAGGCACGATCCCCCTCTGCGACACGTATGCCCTTATAATCTTCAAGCTCTGTCAGCTTGCGAAATTCAATTACGAACTTCTTCACCAATTAACTCGCTACACATTCACCATGCGCGAAAGAGCGCGAATCAAATCACACCCATCCCAAATGACACCGATGTTCATAGCCTGTCCAATCGGAACAATCCTGTCTATTCCGCGCAACCCGTGTCCGACGATCTGCTGCCGCAATTCTTCGGCATCTATACCAAACTGCGTAACCGTCTGAAACTTCTCGGTAACAACTGCGAAGAATTCAGACCGATCCTTCAGAGCATACTCAAAGAAGAAGCCCCCCTTGCCTCGATGCTCTACCGGATTATCCGGAAATGAGGAAAGTTCCGCCCGATAAAGCAGATTCTCCACTCGTGTAAAACTTTTGACGGCAGGATTCTTTACCGCCTCCTCGCACAACAGCGTATACTTGTCAACTGAAACGGCATCCTGCAGCACATACTTCTTGCGAGCCAACGCCTCGACCGCCGTCCAGAACCGCTTACGAGCCGCAGGGGAATCGTTCTCCCAAAGGATGGCCTGCGGACTGGAACAGGCATTCTGATCCATTAGATATGTATCGTTGTAGAACCCTTCGATCAGCCGCGAGAACTGCGTGTCATCTGCCGCCAGAACCGCTTCTCCGTTTATCAAGGCCACCGAGTATCGATCTGCAAAAGCAATATCGACACAGCGCGGCATTGACGGCAACGCCTTGACGGATGCAATCGTCCTGTCACCGCCCCATATCATGCGGCAATCGGCAATGGCAGAGTATGCTGCAGTGGTCTCGTTATCTGTCCGAGGATAACGAACAAACAAATTGCGAGATTCAAGTTCCAGATTCCGAGACAAATGAGACTGGATCACTGACAGGAGTGCATCAACCTGAGGGAAAGGTTTTGATGGGAGACGTACTACATTAGCATTCCCGGCCAGAAGAGAGAATACCCAAGAAAAGGCAAAGTTAACGGGAATGTTCGCTGGGGCAATATGGAAACAAAGTCCACGGCCCAATCGACCATCTTCCAGCTTGAGCTGTTCACGCAATTTGGCCAGATTCGCCTTGCGCACATAGAACGCGAATGCCGACAAGTCCGGATATTGGCGTACTAGCGGAGACTTCAGCAGCTCTGCCGAAAGCTCGCCAAGAAATTCCACCACGTTCGCGTCGAACACCCTCAAAGGCTTGTTGCAAATATCTCTCATGAATAACTCCCTACCCGCTAGTGTCCTACTTCTTCTCAAACGTATCGCTGCACCCTCTCACTTCCGCCGCCTTGATCCGACCATGGATCTTGAAATACTTGCCCTTGCGTCCACACGGGCAATCGTCAATACCCAATATCTCGCCCTCGTCCTCTGTAAGAAGCACATGCCCTGGGTAACTCGTAGGAAGAACCGAGAGAAGTTCGATCAATCCTTTCTCCCCGATAGGCGCAGGCGAAAAGTCGGATGGCTTGCGTATGATGACATCAGAGTAGTTTGAGCAATGCATATGACCATGCTCACATTCAACGAACACGCTACCTAGTTGCTCAGCCATGCCATAGTAGTTATAAACCCTTACGTTCCCGAGCACCCCCTGCACGCGCTTATTGAATTCAAGCGCATCGACCTGCTGATCTTTCAGTTTTTTCCAGCCGCCTATGTGGAACAGGATGGCGTTGGAGGCGTTGAACTTCCTCCCCGCATCCTCAAGCGCCCGAACGACGAACTGCCAGATCATGTAGGTGTAACCAAACATGAGAATCGGCTCGTCCGCATGTTTCTCGAAAAACGCCGCGACCTTCTCCACGTCGATCTTCATGTCGGCATCCAACGCGAACGTACTGTCGCGCCCGAAGATGGAAAAACCAATGATTCCGGCACCTCGCGCAGAATACATGGAACGGTCTTTCTTGATCATCTCCGTATCGAGAAGGAGAAGCGGAAGTCGCCCCTTGCCGATGAAAGACGATATTATCGCATTCAACGTCTTTGTCTGGCTACGGACATTCTCGGCATCAAGGAATATGCGCGAAACGGCCTGTCCGCTCGTACCGGAAGATGTAAGCGTCTTGACAATCGACTCTTTCGGAACGCTCCTAAGTTCAAGCGTCTTGAAAAGACGGACAGGAATAAACGGCAAGTCACTTGTGGCATGATTGGCCTGTGGGTCAAAGCCAAGACTGTCAAGAATCTTCCGGTAGGCCTCGCAGTTGGCGTAATGGCTGCGGATTCGCTCAGAGAGAATACCCGAAAGAGCAGATTCCTTCTCTGCCGCGGTCAAATCATAGGGCGGATGCGCCCAAAGTTCATCAAGCGTCATGTCTCAAATCCTTTAGGAAAACGTCCTGTGGTTCGGAGAACTGCGCGCCGAATGTAGCGTAAACGTTCATCACCGGCGTATTGAGGGAGCTAATTCGTCCTTCAAGAGTCTTGAACCCGCGTTCGCGCGCAACTTCAATCGCCTTCGCATACAACCCCATCGCCGCACCAGTCACGCGATACTTCGCCTCCACCGCCGCCAGATGAACGAAATTGTCCATCAGATTTAAGAAGCCGATAGGCTTGTCATGATACAGGCATACGAACGTCGGACCGAGTTCGTCAACCCACTGGCGCAGGACAGCTGCGCTGATATCCTGATTGCATTTGGGTGCCACATGAAAGCGACGATCACGCGTAAAACTTTCATGGGCAATGCGGAAGATATCTTCTTTATAGTCCCTCGTCTCTACAATAGGCATACGCTGAAACCGCTTCAGGTCGATCGTTACCTTTGACAGCGGAATAGAGACATTCAAGGTTCGGTCAACAAATACGAAACCCCTTCTTTGCATCTCAACTTCTGCATCCGCACAACTTGGCAATACGACCCGCGCATGCGTGGCCTCACCAAAACTCCACTCGGATGGGGTAGCACCTACCTCATCGGCCAAAAAAATATCGCCGTAACGAAGAAAGGTCATGGCAACTCCGAATAGAGAGTCTTACCACTAGCATTCTTAGGGATGGTAGCGAGAAACTGAACGTCGAAGGCCGTGAAGTTCAAGTGGGTCTTCTCAGCGACAAAATCACGAACAGCCTGTACCTGCGTCTGATCGGTGATGAAGATTCTCATCTTGTCGTCAACACCTCCACACGCACAATCGAGATCACGGAACTGTCCCTTGATAAGCCGCTCCGTCTCGTCAAGATTCACGCGGTTGCCAAATATCTTCAGGAATCGCTTCTTCCGACCGACAATGTAATAAAAACCTTCGTCGTCTACACGCGCCATGTCGCCCGTTTCCAACCGTCCATGACGCTCATCGCCCTTCGCAAGATCCTCGGCACATTCCGCATACCCCAGCGTCACGTTGTCCCCGTAATAAACCAACTCCCCCACTCCCCCACTCCTCGACTCCCCCACTAATTCAAACCGTCCGCCGGGAATCGCGATACCCATTGAACCGACCTTGTCGAGAGCACGCTCCGGCGGCAGGTAGCTCATGCGGGCCGTCGCCTCGCACTGTCCATACATGACGACAAAGTTCTTCCCCTCCCGTTGTGCATACTCGGCGAACTTCCTGTGGAGTTCAGGAAGTATCTTCCCGCCCGCCTGGGTCATCGTGCGCAGGCTAGGCAGCTTCCGTCGGAAGAACATCAGCTTGTCCAGCATTTCGTAGGTATACGGAACGCCGCCGAAACTCGTCGCCTGCTGCGCGGTGAAGAAATTCCAGAACTCGCGTTGCATCAGAGTCTTGTCAGTCAAGAGAATCGTCGCCCCCACGGACAAGTGCGTATTGATGATGGAAAGCCCATAAGTGTAGTTCATCGGCAACGTCGTGATTGGACGCTCCGTCGCGTCAAGCTTCAAGTACTCCACGATGCTGGCCGTATTCGCGCGAATGTTCGCGTAGCTCTGCCGCACCAGCTTAGGCGACCCCGTCGATCCACTTGTCGTCAGCAACAGTGCCAAGTCGGGATGAAGTTTATTATTTTCAAACCACGAAATACACGAAACACACGAAACACTCGTATCTCCATTTGGTGTATTTCGTGGTTCAAGAACATACCCGCCCTCAGACGGACGCCAAATGAAATCAGGTCTATAAATCTCAATGAACCTTTGCAGCAACGCAGCGTCAATCCGGGCATCCAACATGAGTGGAACGATGCCGTGGTTCAGGCACGCCACATACGCGACAAGCGAATCGAGGTTGTTTCCGACAAGCAGAAACACGAGAGCCCTCGCCGGGACTTTCGCCGCCCAATCTTCCGCCAGTTGTCGTAACTCGACATAACTAACAATTCGACCGTCATCAGTGACAACGGCCGTACCGCAGAAATCGAGACTGAACAACGGTTCCGTCATGCGCTAAAATCGACGCCGTACTTGGACGCAAGCATCTCGCGGCCCTTGTCGTAGCTGTTCAGATCCACGATGTCGTCTGGCTCCATCATGATTCCGAACTGCTCCTCGAGCTGGGCGACGAGCCCCATGTGCCCAACAGAGTCCCAAGCCGGGATCTGCTGGAACTTGAGCGTCTTCGCCGTCTCCGCGTCGATGCTGAATGCATCCATGAACGCCTGAGTGTACTTTTCTGTGTTGTTCATCCGTTGTATTCCTTAACGCGTTAGTTCCGTCCGCCATCAACGCGGATAGTCTGTCCTGTAATGTACGATGCCGCATCTGACAGAAGAAATGCCGCCATGTTCGCAATATCCTCTGGCCGCCCCAAGCGTCCAAGGTAAGTATTTGCCCGATCACGATTCAAGACCTCTTCGCTCATCTGCGAGATCAAGGGAGTCTCGGTCACTCCCGGTGCGATACAGTTGACCCGTATCTTGAACCTGCCAAGTTCTTTTGCAAGCGATTTCGACATCGCAGCCAAGGCCGCCTTAGTCGCGCCGTAAACAGTCTCCCCTGCCACACCATCGAACGCAGCCATGGAGGACATATTGACAACCGCACCACCGTTGGGCTGCCGCATCATCAGCCTCGTAATATACTGCATAAGCTGGAATGGCGCAAAGAAATTCACTTCAAACAGCAACCGTGCATCTGCAATAGGCATTGCTTGAAGCATCCCCTCACGTAGAATACCGGCATTATTCACCAAACCATCAATCGGCAACTTTTCAGATCTAATTGACATGACGGCCGCCTTGATAGCTTCTCCATCCGTCAGATCAAATACCATTGGCTTTATCCAAACGCCATTCTCTCGTGCCAAGCCCTGCGCATATTCGCAATAATCGGCATTGTCTCGCACGATGTTTACCCAGAGGTTTGCGCCAGCTTTGGCAAATGCAGCGGTCATGGCGCGTCCCATACCGCCATCTGCCCCAGTCAACAAGATATTCTTCCCTTTTAACATGTCATTCACCCTTGAAATACGAAATCCAATGTTTGATTTTCTCATCGCGTGACATCTTACCTCCTGGTGTCTTGTAGGTTTCAACCGGGCCGATGTAAGTTCCTTTCATGTCAACCAGAGCGCTTCCCCACGATAGACCGACTCCAAAACCTGTGATACAGACCCTACCTAATGTACGGCCATGCAAATTATGGCAGATGTCCGTAACGACTGCCGAAACACCACTATTCCCATAATTATTGAAGGCACTCGTAGAGTACTTCTCTTGAGGCAGGCCGAGATACATGCCTACCGAACGAACGATCTGCTTGTTTGCCTGATGAAATGCAAAATAATCAACGTCATTCTGTTTACATCCGGCGAGTTCAAGGACTTCATTTACGCACTTAGGCCCCACCTCAGTAGAGAACTTGAATATCTCCAAGCCTTTCATTATGTCATCCCACATGCGCCAAACATTTCCCGTTGCATCAACAACTTCCAGCCCAGCAATATCGGCGTATATCGGGATATCATGTCCCCCTGCAGGCGCAATCAACTTGTCCCAGCCGGATCCGCGAGTTCCGGTCACAAAAAACGACGCCCGTTCTTCCTCGCAACGTTCCACAATCGTTGCCGTTGCCGCATCGCCAAAAAGCATATTAGAGTTACGGTTCCGTCGATCAGAATGGAGACTCTTGAGATCACCCGCACAAATCAGGCACCTTTGCGAGACACCGCTTTCAACCAAGGCAAAAGCCTGCAGCAACGCATGTACATACGCCGAACAACCTAACCCGCAGAAATCGTTGCATGTAACAGATTCTGGAAGTCCTAGTTTATTTTGCAGAACACATGCTGTCGCAGGATACCGATAGTCATGCGATGTCGAGGAAACAAGGAGCGTATCTATTGACTTCACATCGACACCCAGTTTGGCAACAAGGCTATCGGTTGCAGCTAGGCAAAGATCCGAGAAATTAGTCTTGCCGTCAATTACATGCCGTGTGCCCAGACCAAGAATCTTCTTGTTACGTTCCAAGAGCTTTGGATCGTTGTTGAAGAATTCAACCTCGTCATCGATGTTGATGACATTCTCCGGCACCACGGCGGCAATGCCAGAAATACGAACATGCCTGAATGTTGCAGTACTCATTTAATCAGAAAGCTCCACAATCTACAACGTAGTTTTGCGCCGTAATCCACTTTGACTGTGCAGACAACAGATAGACTATCATATTCGCCGCATCAGGGACACGACCCAATCCCATGGGATATTTCCCCTCTGCATAGCGTCGAGACACGTCATCAATCATGTTCGTCTCAATCAACGACGGTGACACGCAATTGACACGTACCCCCTGCGGCGCAACTTCACGCGCTATTGCTCGCATCGAGGAAATCAAGGCACCTTTTGATCCGTCATATGATGACATCCCCGGATCGCAGTGAATAGCCCCTATTGACGCAATGCATACGACTGCACTACCGGCGCCATTGTTTATACGTTTGTCCACAAATCCCTTAGTCAAGAACAACGGTACGAAAAAGTTAATGTCAAACATCCGCTTCACATCCGGAAGTTCAAGGGCTCGCAAAGGCGAAACCTTGCTGATTCCTGCGCAACATGCAAGGCCCTGGAACTTACCGAATTTCTCTTTCATGGCCTTTACGTATGCCGGCAACCCCGCAACATCTTCCACCAAGTCTTTCTGCTCCAGAAAGATGTTGTCGGGATACTTGGCTTTAGACTTCATGCCTTCAAGCCGTTCCTGGTTACGCCCAATGCCTATAACGGTCGCGCCAAGCTCATTCAGCAACAGGGCAACCCCCTCGCCGATGCCAGATGACGCGCCCGTAACAATGAAGCGCTGTTCCGCAGTAAAACTTATCATGTCAATCACACACCGGCTTTAGCGATCAAGTCGGCCATCGTGTTCATTTCCATGAAATCCTTGATGCCGACCTTCACCCCAAAGTTCTTGTCCAGAAATGCCATCGTCGCCATCATCGCAAGCGAGTCCCATTCGGCAAGGTCATCCAAGACCGTTTCAGCCGTCAGAGTGTCGTCTGTCTGCAACACATCCTGCATTTGTACCAGGAATTCATCCTTCGTCATTTTCATTTCTCCTTGTTTTGCATACTCATCAATGATGAAACTAAAACTTAAACAAACCACACTTCATATTGTCTACTTTCGTGAGGGAAGTATTATACCATAATTCCAACGCCCCACACCTACAAATCATTAAAATTCATAAGAGCAATAGACTTGTCATCCCATGTACTACATGCATTCTGAAAACAGTCTTCTGTATCAACTTTCCGCCAATTCTCATCAATTCCAGGATGGACACCTATCTCTGTCACACCTTCAGGCAGTGTTTCAAGTGCTTTGGTAAACCATTTACCATCATCGGTATGCCCAGCATTCATAAGGAAATGGTCAGTCGTCTTGAAGCCAGACTTTTCAATTCTCTTCTGCATTGGGCCATTGATAAGACGTGAGAGCAGTCCCAATCTACCGCCAACCACGGCCAAATTCTGACAGCGCCTTACCTTCGTGAATCCCAGTTCTTCCTTAAGCCCAGCAAGCGCCTTGATGCTCTGCGGCAACCGGTGGTTATGCCCATGCCCGTCCACATGAGAGATCGGCACCCCCGCATCCTTGATTGCCATGAACTGCGCTCGCATCTCTCGCTTCAAGTCCTCAACTCGAATCAAGCCCATGAAATTCCGCAGAATGAACTTCCGCGTCCGCCACAACTTCCCAGTTTTCGGGTCAATCATGCTCGGAATCTCATCCGGCTTGCACATCGGTACTTCATCCACGAGGTAAAAGTGTACGCCGAACGAGAACTGCGGATGCGACTTGGCGTATTCCACCGCCTTTCCGGTCGCCGGCATCCCCGCCATGATCGTAGCGCTCGTCAAGGCTCCGCATTCAAATCCCTTGATCGTCCACTCTACGGTATGGTCGTCCAGCCCGAAGTCATCCGCATTTACTATAAGCTTTTTCATTCTGCCCACTAGCCACTAACAACTAACCACTCTATTCTTGATGAACCTCGCCGGATTGCCGCCAACCATCGTCCACGGTTCAACATCTTTCGTCACCACTGCTCCCGCCGCCACGACTGCACCATCGCCTATCGTCACCCCAGGAAGCACTGTTGCTCCCGTCGCTATCCACACGCATGAGCCGATGGAGATCGGCTTTGTCTTGAACTGGAAGTTCCAGGTCGCTATATCATGGTACCCCGTGAGGAGCTTGACATATTCGCCTATGCACGTCTTCTCGCCAATGGTTATCTTGTCCAAGGCGTATACCCATGAATTATCGCCTATCGAAGACAAATCCCCAATCTCAAGATTCCACGGACTTGCAATGCTTACTCCAGGTTGGATCGAGACATAAGACCCCTTCTTAGCCAGAAGCTTTGCACCGAACATACGGAGCAACATCATCCGGAACCTCTTGAATCGCCAGGAAAAGCGAAAGAATGTGTTCTGGATACACATCCACAACTTGTTCAGCAGGATCACCTTCAAGGGTGCCCGTTCCACACTCCGTTGCGATGGCTGATACGCCTCTATCTTCTCTTCGTTCGTCACAAACCATCTCCCATTGCATTGTCACCAGACCTTAAAACTCTCTTCTTCAGAAATTTCGCAGGATTGCCGCCGACCAACGTCCACGGCTCAACGTCTTTCGTGACGACGGCCCCCGCAGCAACAACAGCGCCATCCCCAACAGAAACTCCAGGCAGAACAATTGCACGGCCAGCAACCCATGCGTCATGACCAATCGTGATTGGTGCATATGTCAATTCCATGATCGGACTTGTCACATCATGAGATGCGCAACACAAGAACGCCCCCTTGCTAATCGTACTTCTATCTCCTATATGAATCTTGGCGGCACTATAAATATCGCACTCCTCTGAGATTGCCACCCAATCCCCCAACTCCAGATTCCACGGCTGCCAAATCTTGGCAGAATTCCGAACCGCACAATGCTTGCCGATCTTAGCGCCAAATAGTCGCAAGAGCAGAATCCGCCACCGTACAAAAATCCCCATCCCGCGATCTGGAGTAGGCCGGAACAAGAACAGCCACACAACATTCCATAGCGCCCTCCCGACCTTGCTCTTCAGCGAATGCCTGTTCTTGTAATTCTTCAGATCAAGTTCTGCCATGATTAGTCGTTAGTTGTTAGTGGTTAGTCGTTAGTGATGAGACGTCAAGGAGCGAGAGAGGCCGTTGAGCAGTCTGCTGATTTCATCGACGAGTGCCATCATTTCCGGATCAATCGTTAAATAACCAAGGCTCTCCGCAAGTTGCAGTTGCGTCCTCGTTTCAAAGAGTGATCCGCGCGTGATCGACAGAAAATGTTTGAATTCCTTATCAGTGTCCCGTCCGAATCCCTCTGCAATATTTGATGGAATCGATACTACCGCCCTTCAAATCCGATTGCCTAATCCGTAAACCTCCTCCTTGGAAAGTAGGTCTGAATGCCATACACTATCTTCGCCAAAACATAGCCTTCAACTCCTCATATCTCTTCCTCCAACTACTAACCGCTAACGACTAACGACTAGCGACTAGCGACTTCCTCATACCCCTTCATCATTTCCTTCACCACTGCAGCCCACGTGTACTTCTCCTCCACAAACCGCCGCCCGTTCGCCCCAATCTGCCGCCGCTCGTCGTCGGACATCGCCATCATCTCCGCAATTGCCGCCGACAATCTCTCAGGATCGTTGCTCACCCGCCAGCCGCATCCCCGCTCGACAACTTCACGCCACGGCGTCTTGTCACCAGTAATCACGGGCTTCCCGTGCGCCATAGCATCTACGACCGTAGCCCCGAAGTTCTCCGTGTGACTAACCAACGCCAGACAGTCGCACGAATCATACTCAGCATTCAGTTCTTCACCAAACCTTGGCCCTGTGAATTCTACACATCCCTCCAACTTTAAACTCTTAACTATTAACTCTAAACTCTCCATGTGTCCCGCCTGATCCGGGCCGACCAGCCGTAGCCGCCAACCTCGCCGCACCTCCGGCGGCACCATCGCAAACGCCTGGATCAGCCTGTCAAGTGCCTTGACGGGATAGATTCGCCCAACAAACAGCAGCACCTTCTCCTGTTTCGCCGTTATCGGCTTCAAATCAGGCAACTGTGTTCCTAATGGCGCAACCGTTATCGGCTGTGCAAAGCCAAGTTTTCTTATCCACTCCACCTCTTGCTCGGACGTCGCATGTAGCATCTTCGCCCGCTTCAAATCTCCCCTCTGATATATGTACCATGGCAGACACTTCTTCCACCATTTGTGCCGCATCGCCCATGGCGCGAGCATCCCATGCGGACTCCACACGATTGCTATATTCTTGCATTTCGCCCACTTGCTGACACTATGCAGGATTGGTGTCCAAAGACCATGGATATGGACAAGATAAAAGTTTAAACTATTAGTCTTGGTTATCGAATCAATGGCAACAATCCTGATTCTAGAATCCAATGGATATATATCGTGAGCCGCCGGATCAGAGACCGCAAGTGTCACATCGTGTCCGGTCGTCACTAATCCATTGCAAACCTCGCCGCAAAAAGTGCTTGTTCCTGCGGCTTTTTGCAAACCTGTTATTACATGCAGAATATTCATTATCCGGCTTTGGTCGGGCCAAGCCACCATGCACAGCGATACTTGTATTCATGAGAATGGTGACGTTGGGATTCTGGCGGCAACTTCATATAATCGCCATAATAGAACTTCAGGTATGCATCGATGTCGTGAGGTAGCGGCACATCAATACCATTGAACTGTCCCGAAGATGGTTCGCACCAATATTCAGCAGGCATGGGTCTACGATTTAACATTGTCAACCGCATACTTGCCCGCCCAACAAGACGGGCAGAGGCAAACGGATGTCTGAGGAGAAACTTCTCGCATGTACGCTTGCACGATTGGCCATCTTTCCACGGGAGCAAGATTGAAAAGACTAGTCCTGCCAACCAGACGAGACGCCCCTTCTTACTCTGATCCCCCAGTCTCATGCACCGAAAGCGAATCATGCACGAGAGAATTCGTACATACCACTTGACCCAGAACCGTTCTAAACGCGACTCTGGATACCCATCGACGGGGATGATGTCAATGTAAATCCCGCTTGAGAGGGTATAACCACATTGGGCTTCTATCTTTTCAATTACTTCGCGACGAGAATCCTGCACCTTCCCGAACAAAAGCATAAATTCGGGCGTGTTTTCCCAATTGACGAACTTCAAATGCTCGGGAAGTTCATCTTTGGCAATCTTTACGAACGCTTCATAATCCTCTCTCGGCATGGACATGTCAAAGTCATCATCCCAAGGGATGAAACCTTGATGCCGTACGGCTCCAAGTGCAGTACCATCGGTAAGATAATAACGCAAGCCGTGACGATCGCAGATTCGTGAGACCTCGCGATACACATCTAATATCGCGTCCCATACGGGCTTAAGATTAATATCATCCTTCATCCTCTTATCCTATCATAGATATGGGAAGCGAACCAGACATCATGAAGTCCAAGCCCAATATTATAGCTGATTATACGTTCATCTGCCGATTGACGCCCTGACGCTCTACCCAATAGAACGTCTGAGAATTCAGCAAAAGCCCTGAACTCATTAAAATGCTGGAAGCACCTCAAATGCTCCGTGTCATCACCGAAAATTCGATCAAAAACTACATCACAATCCTGAAAACCTCGTGTATGAACCGGTATCAAAGTATAACCTTTAGGATAAGCTGACGGCGGCAAGAACTGCTCGTTCATGACAGTAACACACGAATAAAGTGCCTGCGTCTGCCCGATTAATTCCTCACGGGAATCTGTGAAATGGAAACAAACATGAGGCGTATCAGCATACTGTTCCGCGAATCGTTCAGCCTGGTCTTTATAGCGCATCAGCCAAATATCATGAGGACGATCAAATAAAGAACAAAGGCATTCCATAGTGGCGTGAGCAATGTTCCCCAAACCAATAAATCCAAACGATGCCGAATCAAAGTAATTGACAAACGTCTTACCTGCCAAAGCAGCAACTGCACCAGTTCTCATAGCCGTAATCCAATTGCCATCCATGCAGGCAAGGCATTCGCCATTTGCCATATCGACTAGCAGTATCTTACTGCGCAGTGCAGGATGAAGCCCTGGATGTCGAGTAACCACCTTAACTCCATAACGATTGATTTCCGGCACATAGCACGGCATCGTATTGACAAACACATCGCCGGGAAAATGTTGCCATGTTTTGGGCGGCAAATCGGCATTGGGCTTACTGCGAAGTGATTGCTCCGCCCATTCTACGCATTGCTTAGGAGTGACGCCAAGCGCCATTATGTCGTTATCCGCAAGGACTTTCATGCCAAACTCCCCAATGTCCGCAGAAACATATCGTTATCATCCCGATCTCTCACGGTGATGCGCACATAAGACGAGTCAGGAAAGCCTTTCTTGTTGGAACAGTCTTTCAGCAGGATCTTGTAGTTGTCCCAAAGAAGATTCGTGAGAGATGTTGCGTCAAATGGAGGCTTGACCCTTGCAAGAAAATAATTGGCTTGACTCGGAAAAACTTTCAGAAACCCAATCTTGCTAAGTTCAGCAAAGAACCTATTGCGTTCCGCCGCAATCGAATCGCAGCCTTTCTCATAGTCTGCGCGATATCGGGGCATGATTTCCATGAAGACTTCACCAAACGGATTGATATTCCAGATGGCAACCTTTTTTTTGGCAAAGGCTATAAACTCCTCATCCCCTGATGCCAACACACCCAAGCGGCAGCCAGGCACTCCAAACGACTTGCCAATGCTCTTTATGACATACAGATTTGGATGCTCCGCAAGGAGTTCTGGCGTTATCAAGGTCTTTCGGATGTCCCGATCCTCAAAATCGGCAAACGACTCGTCGATTAAAATCTTTATCGACTGTCGCGATGCCCAAAGCGACAGTTCCTCCACCTCCTTTACGGTCAACAAATTGCCAGATGGATTATCCGGATTGACAAGGCAGATACATGAAATCTTCTTGTTGGAAAAGAACTTCATCAAGTCACCGGCCGTATAACGGAAACCCTCGTTCTGCGGGTTGAAAACAACCCTCCTATTCTCGGCTATGCGATTAGGATATTCCTCAAATGTAGGATATACAAATCCGACATTTCCCTTCACCTCTTCCATGAATAGTTTGATAAGTTCTGAAGCCCCGTTTCCTGGAATAATCTGCCGAGGCGGCACGCCAAACATATCAGCTGCAAATTGAGCGTTGTAGCGCATGCCTGACGGATACTCTGTCAGCAATGTCTTGAACATTTCCCGCAACTCATCAATCATCTCCATTGTAGGGAAATACGGATTGACAAGGAAACAATAATCCTTCACGTCAGGGTATCTCCAAAAACCCCCGAATCGACTCGCTACGCCTTTCCAGCCAGCAGGATACTCAGTTTGCATACTCATTTCCCACTAGAGGTCTTTTATAATTGCTTTAAGTACTGTCGTTGAAATACCTTCAGTCCTAGGCAAAGACACGACTTCCTTGCCATTTTCCGCACACCATTTGAAAAGACGTTGGAACCTTTCGTTTGTATGCTCAGGGCCAACAACAAGAATATCAAACCCGATGTCTTTCACGGCATCGATACCCACGACATCGTACGGTATCGCTTTGTCGACCGTTCGCAGGGTTTCAATCATCTTCTGCCGCGTATTAAAATCATAAACGCTCTTGCAGCCCGGCTTGTACTTCGCAATCATCTCGTCGATCTGAAGCATCACATAGACTTTTCCTGTCTCGCCGACAAGTTCGCGTATTCGTCTAAACAATTCAAAGTGTCCGAAGTGGAGCAAATCGAACACGCCAAATGTAATGGCTGTTTTTCCTGTGCAAGCGTTCATTTCTCAATCACCTCCATGATTGCGTTATACAGTTCATCATACTCTTCCAATGCCCGTACATCAGGATTGGCAGCTTTAATCTTCTCCGGCGCCCGGAATAGGAACCCAGCCTTTGAAGCACGTATCATCTCCAGATCATTATAGCCATCTCCAGCAGCAATCGTATCAACCCCACCACATGCCTGAAGCCCTTTAACCGTATCACGCTTGGTATGCGACGTGCGTAGTTTATACCCAACCATATATCCATCATTGTCTATCTCGACCTCATTGTGGAATAACGTGGGCCAACCCAATTTCCGCATCAGGGGACGTCCAAAAATATCAAAAGTGTCTGAAATGATTACAACCTGGCATACCTCACGGAGCCTAGAAATGAACTCCCTAGCCCCATCAAATGGTTCTATCTTGTCAATGACCTCTATGACCCTATTCAGCGTAAGTTGATGTTGACGCATCAGCTCAATCCTATAATGCATTAGCTTGTCAAAATCCGGTTCGTCCCTTGTCGTTCGCCTAAACTCCGAGATGCCCGTCTTCTCGGCAAAAGCAATCCAGATTTCAGGGACAAGCACTCCTTCCATATCCAAGCATACGATATTCATTTCGCAAATGACTCCTTTATGATCGTTACCAATTCTGCCGCTTTCTTCTCAGGTGAAATCAAACGCGCCGCCTCGAACGAGTTCAACGCCATGGTTTTGTAGTAGGGTTTGTCCTCTGCAAGTCGTTTGAGCTTGTAAGCCAAATCAACATGATCCCCATTGTTGAATGCAGCTCCGCACTTGTAGTCATCGACAAGCTTCACGCCTCCCATACCACGTGAAACAACAAGCGGTGCTCCACATTGAAGCGCATCGTTTAGCCGCATCCCCCATGGTTCCCGTCGCCCTGCCGCAACATAGACGCTGCATGACTCATATAATTTTATGAGATCTGGCATTGGCAGCAATCCAACAAATTGGACAGGGAGGCCTTGTTGTCTTGCCATGCACTTTAAGTCGTTTAGCAATGGCCCTTCTTGCGTAAAGATTGCCTTATACTTCACGCCCCATCTTGAAAGCAATGCCAACGCCTTCATGACGACATCCGGTGCACGATGCCAAGTCATGATCCCAGTGACCAGAATTGTAAATTCAGAATTGTCCACTCGCTGGATCAAATGAGAATCTGGAATAGCTGGCGAAAAATAACCCCAAGGAATAATCTTATGGTCAGCCCATCCCATGTTTCTTGCAGCTGTTGAATCATCTCCAGATAGATTTATGAAAAACTTGGCGTTATCGGTCACGAACCTCACCTTGCGAGGGAGCACATGTCTTAAATACACATTCTGCTTGAGCCATCCTTTTAAACCCGAGACCATATTGCATGGCGACTCGCAAATGCACCCAAACGCATCTCCGCGACGTTTCACCTCTTTCATGACACGAAGAAAGTTAGGGGCGCCTTGATAAACTGCAAATAGATGCGCGTAACCTTTATGGTCATCAAGTATCTTCTTCCCTGCAGACCAACTCTCGCCTATAGGATGTATCTCCATTTCGGAAAATTCATCAGAGCTAAAACCTGTGGCTGTTCGCGCGGAATGATACCCCTTGAAAGTATGATGGTGGTACGATGCGATTACGACCGGGAAATCGACACCCTTAACAATATTCGAATACACACCCATCATCGAACGACATTCGGAGTACGCCCAAATCACTAGCCCATTCATTGAATCATCTCCACACTTGCAACTAAACATACCGCATCCGGCTCTTCGGCCATACGCCAAGGATCCGGCTTATGTTTTCCTGTACTGTAACATGCTGATGAAATGCATTCCTGGATCCACCAATGTTTCGCAGTTCCATTATTCCAGCATCGCTACGCACCGGCACCATATCGAGTTCTGCAATCTTTTTATCAACCTCGTCGGTACGATGCCCAAATGGATAGCAAACCAACCGGCTTTTCGAAAGATTCTCTTTCTGAAGTCTAATTCGCGCATCAGTTACTTCTGCAACAACCTCATCTATCGGACGATGGGAACATGAAAGATGCGAATTCGTATGGTTCTCAATTGTAACCAAAGGGTGCTTGGCAAAACGATGAAGTTCATCCCACCCCGCAAGTTCGTGTTCATGAAGACCACGTCCTACATCACTATCAATCAGTGCATACCTTTCCTTGGCAGGAAAGTCAAATAATGTTCGTTCGCCTTGGGCAAACTTGCCCGATTGCACATGTTTAGACCAAGCCTGGCGACGATCAGTCTCCGCCGGCGACACAAATACAGTAAGAGGCACATGATACTTTTCCAACACTGGGATCAAATCACAAAGTCCAGTCCACCCATCATCATATGTAAGCCATGCCAACTTTGGCTGCCAATTCTTCCGACCGGCTTTCATTTCCAATAGGTCGTCAGTCGAAACGAATGTAAATCCTTTTCTCACAAGGTATTTGACAATCGGCTCAAGGACATCTGGACGCGATTCATGCCCGAAGATGGAAAGGATACTTCCATAGCCATTGTATCTGGCAATAGCCTTTCGTCTCGCTCCAACAATAGCGTAGCAGACTGCAATAAGCCAACCCAAAATTCTTCGACTAGAAATACTCACATGCATCTGTCTCCATCATAAGCGCCAAAGAACCAACTTATGTCCCTAACAGCAGCGAACTCCCGGCCGAAACTCTCATCATCAATCAAATAATTGAACGAGTTTCCAGGAGCCTTACGGCAAAAGGGGAAAGACTTCTTTACTACGTCCTGAATGAACATCGGGTAACCAATCAATTCCACAAATGCCGCGCCAGGCACTGTACGCAAGAAGCCTTGCACAGCCTCTAACAATCTGCTCAACACAGAAGGATTGTCGTCAATGGCAATCCAATCAACCACCATCCACCTGCAACGTGTCTGTATCCGCTGGCACTTTATAGCAATATAACCAAGCAAAGAATCTTCAGCAATGTACGCAAACATGCAAACATTACCTTGACGTAGGTTGTCGCCAAAAACCCACAGAAGCTCTTCTTTTGTTCGCGAACAGACGAGGCCGTTATTCCGCTCAACATATCGTGTCCAGAACCCATCAATATCAATTTCATCAAGCGATGTAACTTGCTTGATGTGGCCATCTATTTTCATCTTGCCCAAGACACTTACGCCACACAACCATATTGCATCAATAATATTGACAAAAAATCTTGGAAGATGTCCCCTCAACATAAAATTCAAAAAGCTACCAAGGCGAATAATGCCAAAACGTACCTTTTCACACGATGTCGGCCCTATAGACATGTTCGATGCCACACCAACACCGCCAGATACAGGTATCGCCGTGTTGCCAAAATATATCTTCCGCCCAGCACGATTACCAATGGTTCTAAGAAACACCGTCAATACTTCCTTCAACTTGGCTCCCGGCATCTTGCAAAACAAAGAACCGTTCGTCCCAAGAATCTTCTCCTTACGCAAATAAAGCCATCGTGGATTTGCAGCTTGAAATGCCATTGGGACTCCATCCCTAGACACAATATCACCTACAGAGTGGCACACTTTCCGCAAAGGATTCTGAAGATAACGAGAGAGTAATGAACAAGCTCTTTCACCAAAGCGCTCTCTGACAATTATCTTGGCAGAATCCAAAGTACTTTCATCAAAATCATGTAATTCCATCAGTTCACGCCCTTGACAAACTTCTTAAACCTTCGGTAGTAGTATCTACGCATCAGTGAACCATCAAGCAGCCTACAAAACAAATAAACCAAGTGAACGTATCGAGAAGGCACATATCTTATCCCTTCCATGGCTTTGGCAAATTCTGCACGCATCCTTTGCCTTTTCTCATCATCAAGACGATGACCGTTAAACTCGCATGTCTTGGAAGACTCATGATATCGGAACGCCCATACCAGAGCCAGGATTCTTCGCTGCTTGATTCCTGCAACGATAAATTTTATCCAAAGATGGGCATCCATTGTATAGTGAAGATTCTCGTCAATGCGTCCGACTTGCTCATATATCTTGCGAGAGAAGAAAGAGGTTGGCCCCGGAACGACTATCGGCGAATTCTTCCACTGCATAAAAGCCGGAAACCAGTGCGGGCCAAATGCTGCATGAATGATTTCACCACCGTCGCGAAACCCTACCGTGTTACCGGTGAACCAATCGCAGTCAGGGTGGGCAATTAACTGCCGAACCACTGACCGCAAACCTCCGGGAACAAACATGTCGTCGGCATTTAGCCAAGTAAGATACTTTCCTGATCCATGCGAAAAGCCCTTGTTGAACGCGGCAGACTGTCCATTGTCTTTCTCGCTACACCACCAAGTTATGAATTGCTTAGAAGATCGAGTAGCCTGGCGGCTATTTAGTTGAAGTAACCACTCATGAAGTTGTGTATTGGGGGGCAACCCATTTGCATATTTCTTAATGATATCAACCGAGTTGTCTGTGGAAGCGGCATCGCAGATTATCAACTCCACAAGTTGTCCTAGAACAGCCAGGCGACCGTCTGATTCCGTATCTGCGTCACGCAAAACAGACTCTATCGCTGCTTCAAGAAACCGCCCATAATTGTAGTTGGCGATTACAATTGTTAGCAAACTTCTCATCTTCTGTTTTCCGCTTTGAAAATTTCTTGCTGCATGTTGAGTGTAAGATTAATCCGCCGCTTGTGTACATTATGAGCCATGACAAGTACAATCACATAAGGGAGCGTTGTAATCCGAAATCCAAAACCGCTAAAGAACAATGCCCACAACATAGTTGGCGCACCTCCTGCCAAGAAACCAACCCATTGCGGAACAGCTGTCAATTCTTTATGCAAGTATCTAAAGATCGCATAAATGACATAACTCCAATAGAAAAGCCCAATAACACCAAACCAAAGCCAAAAGGAAACGATATGAGAATGTGCTGGGATATACCCTCTTCTGTCCCACCCGACTACCCTACGCATGTATGCCTCACTTTTAAGCGTTCGCTCATAATCCTCAGAGGTCCCATACTTTCTCATGAATTCTGAAACGTACCCTCCATCATCGATTGCCCATGGGCCATGTCCCATTATAGGCTTGTCCAAGGCAGCCAACAACCCGATAAAGAACTCGCCTCGTCCGCCCATCAACAACCTCAACACACTATTACTACCCTGAGTCTGCGCTTCATATTTATCACGAGATTTCTCACCCAGATATCCTCCCTGGGCCGCAGCTCGATATAAGCGATGGACTGCAAATAGTCCTACCGCCGCAACCAGCATAATCAGGTAAAAATTCTTGCAAAAGAGTCGCATTGAGGCATATCGTTTCCTGCAAATACCGATAATCAAAGCCCCTCCCAGGAAACCCAAGGCAGCAGAACGTCCGCTTGCGCTTGTAAGAATAGAAAAGAACGCAAACGATAGAGGTGCGAATACAGAATATAGAATTGGCGTTTGAAGATACCAACCATACGTGGGCAAAGTAACAAAGCCTTGAAGACGACCAATCCAAAAGATTGGGCCAGACATGATTGCCTCAACAGACGCTTCATCTGTGCCTTCGCCATATCTAACTCGTTCTACAGAGGCCTGGAAAACAAAAATATTTATTACTGCAGATAGTGCCACGCCAAGCAATAGCCACCGTAATCCATTCATATTTTTGTAGAGCAACCGATGCAACACAACGGGGAAAGCAAACAACGGATAGGTACTCCCAAACCCTTTAATAATGAAAAGTAATGGCGTATGATTATAGAATCCAGAAACAACACACATGATCGACACCAATATCCCCATGCCCACCAAGAACATCATGCCATTTCGCTTCAGGAGGTAGTAATCCTTCATAAAGATGAAAGGAGCGGCCAAATACACAAAGATCTCAGAAATGCCGATAGCAAAACCGATTCGTATTTGTGTCAAAGAAAAAGTACCAATGAGGAACAACATCCAACTCGAAAATCGCGTCGATTGTTCCTCTCTGGCGAACATACCATCCGATAAATATCCGTAATCCATTTAATGCCTCTCTATCACTCTCGCAGGATTGCCTTTAACCATGGAATCAGGCGGAACATCCAAACCAAGCACCACACTCCCTGCCGCCACAATCGTGCGTGGCCCCAAATGAGTACCCTTCAATATCATTGCATTTGTTCCAATAAAGCAGTCGTCCTCAATTACGACAGGTCTTGTCCTAATATGATTCCGATCATCTGCCGTACGCCGATATTTCGCCTCAAGAGAATGGTAGTCATGATCAAATATGCGTACATTACCACCTACCTTGACATGGCTACCGATAGTAATTGATGAGCGCGAGGACATTACCACAGATGAAAACCCCGAACCGTCACCAACGGCAATCCTTCCTCCACCAAGGGTGTCCAGGATTGTTGGCCCTGTCAAGCCCACAAGGTTTGTGCTGTGCTGAGCGTTAAACACTACGCCATCGCCAAGCACGATTTCACCAGAGTGTCTCGTTCTAATTATCGTCTTTCCTTGAAATCTCAATCGTTTGCCATGCTTTATGCCCCATAGCCATGCCAGATAAGGCGTTCGAAGTCTGTAGTACCACATCGTCACTTTTTGCCAAAGCCGCAAGAAGGCAATCGGTGCGATCATTGGAAATGAATACCTCAAAATCAACCCCTTCCTATCTTCGCATTTCTTAAATGGAGAAACATTGCGGCCTTCTGCCGCAGAAACAGACGTTCATCAGCGGAGAGGGCGGCGAACCATACCAAAGGACCAAATGCTGTCAACGTAAACAGAGTTGTCATTACCACGCGGACGAATGAGGGCGCCATCACGAATGACGGAACGATGCCGATGACGATACACGCCGCCGAGACAATGACTGTCGGGACGACGACCGACTTGAGCCAGATCCATGCGCCCATGCCCACCGCACGGCGCGCGATCCACACGTCGCAGAGGGCGGCAAGCAGCATCGTCGCCACCAAGGAAAGCCCGACCGACCAGACGCTGCGCACGCACAACAGCGAGACAACGGCAACCGGCAAGGCCAACATCAGACAGAATCCATGGACACACTGGAACTTCGCGATGAATCCGCTCGCGTTGACCGCCATCATGTGTCCCAGGACGGACTTGTCGATCACGACGCAGGCCAACAGGCACAGGCACAGTTCTGCCGTGAAGGGCGGCGGCTCTTTCAGCCACAAGCGCAAGACCTCGTTCACCTCTATCGCCAGCGGGATCGCGAACACCAGAGTCAGAAGCAACCCGAACTTGCAGGAACGAAACGCCATCTTTCGCATCAGATTGAAGTCCTTTGCGCCGCACGCACTCGTTATCACGGGAGCGAATGCGCCATTCAACGCCCCCGTAAGAACCGCCGTCTCGGCGCTGAGCGTGTTACCGATGGACATTGCTGCATTTACGTTCGGCCCCAACATCCTATTAACGACAATAGCCACGCCGGAATTTCGGAGTACATATCCACCTGAGCCCAAGACTTGCCATGTGACATACGACGCCACGCTCTTGATCCGTGACCAGTCCCAAAGATACTTTCGGACGAACGCGCATTCCGGAAATACCTGAATGGCTCGGATGCAAATGACAAGAGATGGGATCACCGATACGGCCATCATCCCAAAAGCGTATCTCGCCAACCAGTCTCCCGGATGAACTACCATGAAATATATGAATCCCGTCCTTACCGCAGTCTGAATGAAACTATATATGGTGAGCTCCGCTATGTATTGCTTCGCCGTGTACATCCCCTGGAACGGAACATTCATCATGGCGACAAGGCTGCTCAGACAGGTGAATCGCCATACCCACACGCACGACTCCACGCGATCAGGCGGAATGACGAGCCAACCATGCGTAATCGCGTATGCACCAAGCGGGTAGCCGACCGCAACCAGCAGCAGCGGCAGAACCGTATGGATCGACACGGCGATGTTGAACCACCTTCTGCATTCGTCAAGCCCTTGCGCCTTGTCGGCGGCAACTTGCGCCTGGCCGATGGAGTAGGCGAAATACCGACTGATCGCAAGCGAGAACTGGATGTTGAAGAACGATACGAAGAGCGCGAGTCCACCGACAACGCCATACAGTCCCAAGTCCGTTTCCCCCAACGCCATCAGTACCCAGCGCGTAGAAAAGAGCCCGCAGGCGATTCCAAATAGGCTTCGCACATAAGATGCCAACACGTTCAGCAATATGCGCCGGTTTTGCGTCATGTCACATAAATGCCTGTTGTTCTAACCACGAGCGACCTTGCGATAGACTTCCGCCGTCCGTTCCGCGCATTTCTCCCATGTGAAGAGTTCCGCTCGCTTAAGCCCCTTCTCGATCAAGGTTTCACGCAAGGTCTTGTCCTTCATAAGATTGAGGATGTGCGTGCGCAATGTCTCGGCGTCGCCTTCGTCGAAGTAGAGCGCGGCGTCGCCACCGACTTCCGGGAAGCAACTGCAGTTGGAGAGGATCACTGGACATTCAGCGCAGAAGGCATCAAGGATCGGGATCCCAAAGCCCTCGTAGAGTGATGGATATACGAATGTCAAGGCATTACGGAAAAGCGACGGCATCTGCTCGTCCTCAATGAAATGCTGCTGCACCTTGTCGGCAATATCCAACCTTTTGAAAAGCGCCATCTCGTCCGCATCAAATTGTCCACCCGTGCAGAAGAGCGTCAGGCCTGTCGTCTTCAAGATAGGGGCGACAGCTTCCACAAAGAACGAAAAGTTCTTGTATCCATTGCGTTTTCCGACGTAGAGAATATAAGGAGAAGGTATCGGTGGATCAACTGGCAGATTCCCCTCCTGCTTCAAGAATCCAAGGTGAATGACTGTTATCTTCTCTTCTGGGATGCCATATAGACGCATCAAGTCTTGCTTAGTCTTCTCAGATATGGAAATTATGTGCGTTGCTTCATTAAGGAGTTTCCGCCTGCATCGGCCAACACGCTGATCGCCATAGACGATTTCGGGGATTAGGTCATAGACGGTTGGAACAATCGGGCGGCGGCCGACCACCGGATGCCATGTATCAAATACGGGATGTCCTCCCGTCGGATGAAAGATGTCGAAGTCGCATTTCTTGAAAGCCTGTGCCAACGCTCGCTCATTCGCGAGCTCGCCTGACGGGAATTTGTTCGGCATCAGGTGCGCCAGCAGACGGTAAACATGGCTCACTCCACGAAATGAACGTCCTTTAAGCACATCCCGGATGAACACATAAAGATCCTGTTTGTGCGGCGGCAGGTTGTACGGCGGCTTCTGAAGATACATGTTCGTGGTGCTAACCATCCCGAACTGCCACGCAATGTCATCAGGAAACCTCTTAAGCGTCTCGGTGAAGTACCGTGCCACGCCGCTGTAGGCATTCCTGAATCCCCCATCATCGTAAAGTACTTTTATCGTCTCACCCATTTCCACATAGCCTTTCTTATTAAATTACATTTAACCTCTCCAATCGCCACAATCCCGCCAACCAATAAATCGCCCGTGTCAAGTTCTTGCAACTTGACATAATGCATGTACATGCTTCCAATGTATTCCCCTAAAAATGTTTCCTGTATTACCATGATCCATCGGTCCATTTGAAAGCACTCCAACCAATTTATTTGGCACCCCTCTTAGTACTACTGGAGATCCCGAATACCCACCAACAACAGGGCCGGTAAACTGAATCTCAGTTCTTCTCGCCGAGTGCAATATCTCTTTGCCTACAACTCCTTCTGAATATGTAGGCGTCTGATTCGCATCAAGCAATTCGTTTCCAAAAGGAAACCCAGCATATGCGATTCCCTGTCCAATCATTGGGTCTTCATTCGCAAATGACAACCCTGTATTCAGCTCCTTCCTAAAGTCGTCTCTGTTCGTAAATTTGATGTTAAGCAATGCAAGATCGTGCTGATAATCAACAACCTCAATTGTAGCTCTTTGATAGGTCTGCCCATTACCACCGACAACCAACATACCAGATTCATCTACAGATTTTCCTAAATATTGATCAACAACATGTGCACATGTAACAAAACAACCCAAATCTTTAATCCAGAACCCTGTTCCCGCCACAGTAAGTTCTGGAGGAAGAAAACCATTCAGTTTAGCATCAAAAACTGGCTTTAAAGCCCCAACGCATCTGACCGATCCGTATACATAGGTCTTTGCCAACACGGGCCCACCAACAGCTACTGTTTCCATTCTAATGCTCCTTTCTGAAAGTGTTTAATTTCATAATTGTCTGTCACATACACATAGAATAATCTTCAGCAGTGAACCCTGCATACCGTCAAAGGAACCAACGCTCAACTCTTTCAATCTACCACCAATCGATCTACAATGTCCACTCTTTATCCATTTCCCAGTATTGTTCTGCCCACACAGCACTGTAAGCCTATTTAATACTATTGAACAATCATGGATCGGTCCTATATTCTTGATTCCAAACTTCATGATCTTGGCTCCTTTCTCATTAAAGCACATGATACAATGGGATCCGCCTCCATTGAAAGAACGTAACGTTACCAGTCTTTGCAGCACATGTACGGCAATGCCTCCCAAAATTAGCCTTTCCCAACGCCGCCAACACCCAACGACTAATGAACGGCCCACTCACAAGCGCATACAGACTCCCCCCATATGTGGCAATATTGTCTAAAAACATTCTACAATTCAGGGGCATAGGAAGTTGTTGCCAATACAAATACTCAATGACCAATCAGTTATCCAAACCTACTGCCTCACAGCCAACAGGCAACCTGACTGTCTTCGCTAGCACTGCGTTTCGCTTGGAATCCGAGACGTTGATCGCATTCCCGAGACCATGTCTTTCCACTTATTCACCGCCAGGTATACTTTTCATTAGTTATCATCCAGCACAAAATGTTTTTGATATGGATATGGGTTAGTTTTCTTTGTTCCTTTATCATAGTTTCTTCGCTGCGATTGTCAACCTTCTAGTCCTTCCTTCTGCGCTCATGTTCCTTAACGATAGAATACAAATATCTATGATATATATACACTTATGATTATTATCGGAACAATACTGGGACTTGTGCCCTAATAAAAGATTTAAGCGGATTAAGACACGATGCATTCCAATCCCATATCCTGTCATTCCACAATGCAGAAATCCAATAGAGGTCTTTTGCGACGGATTTATCAAGTATCGCTGCGAACTGCGACACTTCACACTTCTTGGAATATCCAAGCGCCAGTTCTCCCGTATTGCCCATAAGGTCAGTCGCCACACCCACGCGATAGTCAACCCAGTTACGCCGAACAAGAAACTGATACTTAGAATCTATCATATTAGCAACAAGATCCTCAAGTGTAGTGTCGGATGCATTGTCGGCCAACAAAAATACATCAAATGCCTTCCCTGACGCACTCATTTTCTGACGCACATAAGAATCTCGCGCATTAAAACCACCATATGGCACAGAATTACCTAAGAAGTTAGTTAATGCATCGGCATCAAAGATACACACGTATTTTTCTACAGGATATTCCTTATTGCCAATACTTACGAGGCCATAGATAGGTTCCATATCCAAAGCCTTTTCGATTTTATATATCCCCCTAACCTCCATAATGGCCACAACCTGCGTCGGAAATGTAACAGCACAATTACCAACCCACTCCGAACTACCGATGATAACCTTATCATTCTCGTTCAATACTTTCCACCGTAAAGATCCTAGTCCTGCATTTTGCCGTTCCTTGTCGACAAGCCTACGGACAAAGGCTATATCGTCCTTACCCTCAACAAGAATACAAGTGGCATTCACTATCGAACCTCCAGAGAATTCTGAACGGCATAAGCAAATTGTTCGAAATCATAATGCTTGACAACCAATGATCCGTCGTCAAACCGTACAAGTTTCTTGTATGCGAACACACAATCCTTGCCAAGGAGTCCAGAAACTTCCTTATCACGTGAAATCTGCTGCATCATCTCAATGTTATGCGACGTAATGACAAGCTGGACACCTCGTGAAACGGCAACACGCACAAGAACCCGCCACATCGGAAGCATCACTGAGTAATGTAACCCATTTTCAATTTCGTCAACACAAACAACCGTACCTTTTGCAGAAGTGAGTACAATAGCGATATATGTAACTATTTTCATCATACCATCGCCTAGTGCCTGAATCGGAAGCATATTCTTGCTTGTCGAATCATTTGCCCAAACACGACCATCAAACATCTCGACACCAACAATACGCTCGTCAACATCATGTAGCACTTGAGTGATTTCATTCATACGCTTTTCTCGGAACAATGGCTCCATAAGCGCTACAACGTTAGCCATTGCCCTAGGAGAAACATATCGCCCCAGCTCCCGTATATCCGCTCTCGGCAATCTAGTGAATGCGAAATGATGTTCTCCATCTTGAAGAAAGTAAAGCCTATCGTCAATATTTAGCTCACTTGCACGATCATTTTCAATCCTAACATGAAACTCGATATGCTGCAGATTCTCCAATCGCTCTAAAAACTCCCTGCCTGGAATGGCATCTTTCGGCGGACGATATGTAATAACCTCCGGCTCTTTGTAAGTAGCCTCGACGATTCTTCGCTCCACTCCGTCTAACCATGTCGAAATGCGAAATCGTTGAGTCATATCACCTTGGTTGAATAAAGCCAGAACATCTTTGAAATTCCGCAACTTGATACCACGCATCTCGTTCAAATTGACAGCCAAATCAAAACAAGAGAGATTGGCATTTACGGCTATCGCCTCAAGCAAACTCGACTTTCCTGAATTGTTACGCCCACCGACAAGCGTAATTGGAGCCAAAGCGGCACACTCCCAATGAGTGAAGCCTCGAAAATTCTCTATCACAATCTTTTCTATCATAACATTCCTTTCTTACTTCATGTCGAACGAGTCTTACTTGATCATTCATTGAGCAGTTACTAATCCTATTGAGCCAGCCCCCATAGTAAAAGATGCAATCATCATCCACTCCGTCTGAAACACAATGAGTGCCCTTGGACGAATCCGCGACAACCAGAAGCGTATTCTGCCTACGCGTATCCCGCCCACACACAAACCCCACCCCAGCCAAAATGTAACCGATAGAAACACCAATATTGTCAACGAATTGAATATCATCACCAAACTAACCACTAACCAATTGTGGAAAACAGACCTATTTTATACGCTTAATCAACCACCGTAATCCGAACATATGTCTCAACTGTCTGTCCTGGCTCGATGTGTCGAAGAAGACCTTTCTTCGCCATACTGTTGTAGTCCTCAGCTAGGCAGTTGGCAGGTTCGAGTCCCATCACGTAGTCTCCATATCCCGGCATGCGCCACTGGACGAGGTTCGGCAGCTCCGCCTTGCGGAACGAGAGCGCGACGTCACGTCCAAACTTCGGGTTGGATATCCGTATCGTGCAGAAACCGTCGGCATCGGCGGGCAGGTCGTGGTAGAGGACCTGCTCGGCGAAGTTCGCAGTCGGCGGCAGGAAACTATTCCACTCCGAAACGCCCTTTGCCGCCTCAGCGTCACGCGGAACGACTTCGTGCGGCGGCGCAATGAGGCGAGCGTCCTCGCTGATGAGCGGCCAACCGAAGTTCATGTGGTAGAGCTGCATGAGCGGCATCGTCGATCCGCCAATGTTCTCCGTGCGGTCCACGACCTCCACGCCCGGCCAGCCAAGGCGCGTCGTGATCGTCCGGCTGGTCGCAAGATTCTCGCCGAACACGCGCGAGAGGACGATGCGCCCAGTCACCTCGAGCACGTACTCGCCGGCCTCGTTCCAGAACGCCCGAGCGTTCACCTCCTCCGCCGGCGTATGGTCCATCCGCCCATGTATCCCCTGCTCGCCTTCCGGCGTGACGCACGGACCGCCCACGTTGAGCCAGCCGCAGGTCGTCAGCAGCCCGCCGGCCCATGTGCGCAGCCACTCTACGCCAGACGCGTCGTAGAACGCAGGGGCGACAGGACCGTTGCGCGTCGTCCAGGTGATCGGAAGCCCGTTGTAGCGGGCAGGGCCGATGTCGAGGCCGCGGTCTGGATAGATCGTGAAGTCGAAGCCGCTTCCGTTGACGACCTCGAACGCCCGCATGCCGCGTCCCTTGCCGTCCTCAATCGCGTAGCGCTTGATGGCGGCAAGCTGGTCCATCCGTCCGACCCGACCAACGACACGTTCTTTTGAAAAATCCATGTGCTTCCTTCTTGTTAGTTGATAGTTGGTAGTTGATAGATGGTAGTTGATAGTTGGTAGATGGTAGTTGGTAGTGAAACTTACCCTCATTTACATTCCCGCGCGAAGCTACTAACCACTAACGACTGACGACTAACCACTAACGACTAACGACCAACGACTAACGACTAATCACTAATAACTCGCACACCGCTATCGTTGAGTCGAATCCCAATCTCGCGGACACCGCCGCCGATCGTCTTGATCTCCTCCAGCATCGCCTTTTGCGCGAAACGGTCCGTGCCGGAGAGGATCGTCACCGATCCGCCATCGCCGCCCGCGCCGTTCACCTTCCACCCGATGGCACCGTAGTGCTTCGCGATGTCGAATATCTGCCGCGCGGTCTTCGAGACAAGCGTCTCGTGCAGGTCGGCCTGCGCCTCGGTGTTGCGGATCATCGCCGCGCCGAACGCGTCAAGGTCGCCCGCCAGCAGCGCATCACGTCCGGCAACGGCCTCGCGCCGCAGCGGCTCGAGCTTGTCAACGGACGAGCCGCCCACCAGACCGCGGATCACCTCCTCGTGGACGGACGACGAGTGATGGGTGCGCCCGAGGAATATGACCGAGAGACGCGCCTCCAGCTCGTTGCGGACGGCGTCCGAAACCTCCACACGATGCACGGTCGCATGCGGATACTCGTCCATGTCGATGAAGCTGATGCCGCCGTGTGCCGAGCAGAGCTGATCCTGGATGCCGCTCTGCTGCCCCAGGTGCACGGTCTCGACCTCGTGCGCCTTCGTCGCCAGCTCGTCGGGCGTTAGGCGACCCGGCGTGAGGCAGTCGAGCGCGCGCAGCAAAGCGACCGTCACGGCGGCAGACGTGCCGGTGGACGAACCGCCGGGAATCGACGAGTGGAGTGCGATCTCGATATCCAGTCCCTTGGGAATCGGCATCGACTTCACGCACGCCTCGAGCAGCGGGTGGCGGTCGAACGTCACGTTCTGAGGATCGAGCTTGTACCGGTCGCCATAGTCGTCCACAGTGAAGTAGAAACGCTCGCGCCATGACGGCACCTCGGCGACCTCCATGCGACATTCCGCGTACGGGCTCACCGCGATATTGAGCACGGTGCCGCGCTTGGCGAACCATGTGTCCGACCAGCCGCCGAGATCGCAGATGCGTATCGGCGCCAGAACCACGAATGTCTTGCTCATTTCTCGACCTCCTTGACCTTTCTGCCTTGGACTAAAACACCACTATCCCAAAGACGCCAGCATATCCTGCAGCGATGCCTCTAGCGTATATGTCGTACCCCAGCCGAGCTGTCTCATCTTTTCGTTCGAACCCAAGATGACCTTGTTGTCCGCCGGACGTATCCGCTGCGGGTCTACGCAGACTTCCACTTCTATCCCGACGATTCGTGCGACTATCCCCAAGACCTCGTTAAGCGTCCTGCCGACGCCGGAGCAGATGTTGTAGACCTCGCCCGACACGCCACGATCGATCAGCAGAAGATAGGCTGCCACTGCATCCCTGACATCCAGGAAGTCGCGCACGATCGACAAGTCGCCCACCTGAACCCTTACGACCTTCTGTCCGGCATCCTTCCCCTTCTTCAGCTGCGCAAGGAAGCTGGGCACGACGAAGTCCGTGCGCTGTCCGGGTCCGATCTGGTTGAACGAGCGCGTCATCACCACGTCAAGGCCAAATCCCTTCGCGTACAGGGAGGACAACTGTTCCTGCGACACCCTCGCCACCGCATATGGGCTGGCTGGAGCCAGCGGATGTTCTTCGCGTATGGGCACATCGCTGCTCGGGATGTTGCCGTACTCCTCCGAAGAGCCCACGGACAGAATCCTGGTCCGCAGGCCCAATGCCCGTACCGACTCGACGACATTCAGGAAGATGTTCGTGTTGTTGAGGAAGCTTTCCACAGGGGCCTTCCAACTCTGGGCAACGCTCGACACAGCCGCCAGGTGAACAATTACATCTGGCCGCTCGATCGTCAGTATGATCTTGATGGCCTCAGCACCCAGCAGGTTGCACCCGTAATAGCGGTCAACGTCCCATGCCGCATCGCGTCCCACGTCCACGCCAACGATCTCGTCGCCAACGGCCTTCAGCGCGGATACGAGATGCCGCGCCACAAACCCATTCGCACCGGTTATGAGAATTTTTCTACGCATGTGTCGCCGCCTGTTCCCTTTTCGCCTCTGCAAGATCGGAATCCACCATCATTCGCACAAGTTCCCTGAACGTCACCTTGGGCGTCCAACCAAGTACCTGCCTTGCCTTGTCCGCACATCCCTGAAGCTGTTCGACCTCGCTCGGGCGTTCAAACCTATCGTCATGGCGGGTGTACTTCTTCCAGTCCAAGTCCACGTAGGAGAATGCCTCCTGCAGAAATTCCCTTACCGAATGCATTTCCCCTGTCGCGAGGACAAAGTCATCGGCAGAGTCATGTTGAAGTATTCGCCACATCCCTTCGACATAGTCACCGGCAAACCCCCAATCCCTTCTGGCTTCGATATTGCCGAGGCAAAGTTCGCGTTCCATGCCGAGCTTGATTCGCGCGACTGCCCTAGTAATCTTGCGCGTGACAAAATTCTCTCCACGGCGAGGGCTCTCATGATTGAACAAGATACCGTTGGAGGCGAACATGCCGTAGGCCTCGCGATAGTTCTTTACGGACCAGAAGGCGTACAATTTCGAGACGGCGTAAGGCGAGCGAGGGTAGAACGGCGTTGTTTCGCGTTGCGGCACTTCCTGGACCTTACCGTACAGCTCAGATGTCGATGCCTGATAGAACCGTACGCTTTTGGTAAGCCCTGCTTCGCGAACAGCCTCAAGCAGGCGCAGGGTTCCCATTGCATCCACTTCCCCTGTCATGTCCGGCATGTCGAAGGAAATCCGCACATGGCTCTGCGCAGCAAGGTTGTATATCTCGTCTGGCTTCACTTCGCTGACCAGCTTCACCATCCTGCCTGCATCCACAAGGTCGCCATAGTGCAAGAATAGTTTCTGTCCATATATGTCGGGATTGGTGCAAAGGCGATCGATACGCTGCCTATTGAAGCTAGATGCGCGACGGACTATACCATGCACCTCGTATCCCTTGTCCAACAGAAACTCGGAGAGGTAGCTCCCGTCCTGCCCTGTGATGCCAGTTATTAACGCTTTCTTCATAAAGTCATAATCCTTTCTTGTTTCATCCTTTGACTTCGCACAGGATATTTATATATGTTCTTCTATGCCCCTGAAATGTACATTCAATTCATGCAACGGCGCAAGCAATGTTCCCATCGAGGTTCCCTCGGTCATCTTGGCAAAGGCATTGACATCCTTCGGGAAGCACTTGCCGCCATAGCCGAACTTGCCATCTGGCCCCGGCACGTAGGTGTGCATGTCGTTGATGTAGCCCGAGAGCAAAACGCCAGTATGAACTTTCGCCCAGTCGCAACCCATCTTCTCGACATACTCCTTCGCCGCGTTGAAGTACGTCACCTTGTATGCGCCAAACACGTTGTGGATGTACTTCGTGAGCTCGGCCTCAAGCGGACTCATCACCGTGAACTTCTTGCCAGGGAACACCTTGATAAGCAGATCGACCGCCCCCGTGAACACCATCGTCTGCTTCTTGAAGTCCTCGATGTGAGTACGCTCGGTGAGGAACTCCGGCATGTAGCAGACCTGATGTTCTGTCTCCTTCGAGAGCATGTCGCTCGTTCCAGGGAGTATAGTCGTCCGCACGAATACCGGAACGTCCGGCAGCTTGCGGATCAGCTCTTTCATGAGCGTCAGATTCTGCGTACCGTCATCCTCCGTAGGCACGTGGATCTGCAGGAAGGCTATGTCGATCTGCGAGAGGTCGTCGTTGTATCCCTTCGGCGGGTCACTGACAAAGAGCATTACATCTTTGTTGTTCTCCTCTAGCCAAGCCTTCAATGCCCCGCCGACGAATCCGCAGCCGATTATTCCGACTTTGATCATGGTTTTCCTTTTAGAGTGAGGGAGTGAGGGAGTGGGTGAGTGGGTGAGTGAGGGAGTGGGTGAGGGGGTGAGTGATGGAGTTGGTGAGTGGAGGAGGGGGTGAGGGAGTGAGGGAGGGGGTTAGTGGGATTTGGCGCTTTTCTGGATACTTTGAAGAAGATTCCTCAGCTCAACTGTCTCCTTTGCCAACGACAGAATACTTTCAATATTGCCACAAAGACCCATCAGAACCTTAAACCAGTAGCAGCTCTCATTCGCTTCTTTTACCGCTATTGAAACCTTATGGACAAAGTCATCTCGACTTTCAGAACGATTGGCTTCATGGTAATTCGCACCGATCGAACTCGCACTCTTGCCAAGCTGATACGCAATCACCTTTGTCGACACGTCATAGGGCAACTCTCGCAGAAACTTGAACACCTCCACCGCATATCGTGTCGTTCTCTCTTCCAACTGCTCTCTAAACTCTCTGTTGGTCATCCCACTCCCTCACTCACCAACTCCCCCACTCCATCACTCCCCCACTCCATCACTCCCTCACTCACCCACTCACCCACTTCTCTAAACAACGCTCCGCGCCCGTGGGGTATGCAGCCGAATACCTCACCTCGTCGTTTTCTAGTTTCTTTTCCGCCATAGCGGCACCGAATATTATACCATTTTC
>Ga0310690_10001521_pt1 | contig 40976 bp, 70 predicted proteins | sample AusTroGonzalo_MG_2_FD_207661 | JGI IMG/M metagenome (GOLD analysis project Ga0310690, IMG submission 207661) | Bovine rumen microbial communities from tropical cattle in Woodstock, Queensland, Australia - Gonzalo_04 (v2) (version 2) | ecosystem: Host-associated > Mammals > Digestive system >... | reverse complement strand
TATTACTTCAAACGAAGTCACATCTGCGGGGGTTATGTCATCATCATCAACGGTTTTTAATGCCACACGAATAAAGTATGTTGTTGCTCCTGTGGTAAATGTATACGGAGTGCTTTGCCAACCATTCTTACCAATGTAAACTTGGTCTGCGTCATACTCATAGATACCCACCATCAAGTTGCTATTGCACTTATATTCTGTGGACGGTTGTACACTTATATAACCACTTGTGCGAACTCTCTTGGGATAGTTGGGCGAAGTATCAGTAGTATCTTCACCCAACGAATTGATAGACCCTTGCACTATTGGGTTTTGTGATGATTGCCAAGTATGTACCCAACCTTCGCCCACAGTACCTTCCACGATATGCTCTGCGACTTGCCTTAATGTGGGGTAGTCCCAAGCGGTGACAGTTGAGCCACTCTCAAAGGGAACAACTCCTGTCTTGTACATTTCATCGTATGCCGTCACCGTTAAAAGTTGTGCTTCCGTATCGTAGTCGGGTTTTCCTGTGTAGTACACACCCATTGGTAGCCAATCGGTACTGTCCGAACCGTCCCCTACCCATAGCCTTGTCCACAGTTCTACCCTTGAAAGGCGAGGTAACTGACTTGCCGTTACCCCTGTGAGCGAGAACTGTATTTGGTTCATTACCGTGTTGCCAATATTAAAGTAGTCGGCAAACAAAGTCTGTGTCCGAGTGCATGACATAATCACGCTCTCGTCATAGGTGTCTGCTCCGACTACTAATTTGGTTTCCGCATAATGTGCGGGGTCGTTCCATATTGTGTTGTAATTTACTGATTTTGGTAACATATTACTGCTCTATTAAACTAAATTTGAACTCACCCCAAAGGTCTGCGTTGTTGTAACTTTTGAGTATGGCGGTACTCATGGTCGCACCACGATACCCTTTGAATGTCACCGTTTCAGCATTAGTGGTAATGCTTGCGGATAACCACTCGTTGGCGAGTAGGGTGCGGAGTGATTGAAGTTGTGTGGAAGTTAGCGGTACGCACTCAAATTCCAATTTGTTCTTAATTGCAATTTGTTTCCTATGCATAATTCCGTCAAGGCTTCGACCTGCTCCGTCAGCGTCAACCGACGGAAAACTCCAAGTCACGCCACCCTTCTTTATATAGTTTGTTACATCGGTGTATACCGAACCCCCATAGGGGGCTATTTTTATCGTCATACTCCGTACCTCATGTTACTTGTATTCAAGGCTCTGCGAATGTCGGTGATGTTCACCGATGTATCTTTACGGTTGATTGCTCCGACCACGGCGTTGCCAACCGATACGAGCGTGTTGACAACGACCTCGTTAGCACTTGCTAAACTGTTTGCCATTTGGTCGGCATTATAAACGCCTGTGCGTCCACCGATTTGTCCGACGAACTCTGCACCGTTTTCACCTGCGTAGAACATCGTGCCTTGTTCGGGGAAACCACCGCTTGCGTAACCAAGTGTTGGGTCATATTGCCTTCCACCGTTACCGAGGACATTATAGCCACCACGACCCTCGTTATTTGCGGAAGCCGAAAGCGATTGGACATTTCTATTTATTAAATTAACTGCGTCGTTTAATGCAGATGTGTCACCAACAATAAGTCGCCATAATGCTCTTACTGCTCCTGTGAAACTGTTTATTACGGCTAACATCATGGACGCAACCGCACCCAATAAGTTAGACGCAACCGTTTTCCAATCTATCGTCTTGATAAAGTTGAGTAGGCTTGTGACAAATTTATCGGCTTCTACCTTCCAATCAATGCTCAAGAACCATTGTCCGAGATTGTAGAACATAGTATTGAAGTAGTCCATAAAGGCTCTCGCCACATTCCCCCAATTTATCCCTTGAACTACGCCGATAAGGACATTACCAATAGCACCGACCCAACGAAGCCAACCGTCTGCAATCTTTGCCCAATCAAGGTTAAGGTTGCTGATAAATTCCCCGATTTTCACGCCTATCTGTCGGAAGTTGACTTCCTTGAGAAGCGTGTGGACAAGGGTAATTGCCGAGTTGATTTTTGAACCAAGCCAATTAGCGATGTCCTTCGCCTTTATGCCCTCTATCATGTCATTGAAGCATTGTGCAAGGAGTTCGCCCACCGCTTGCCAATCGCTATTCTTGATAGCGTCTTGTAATGACTTCGTGAATGAGAACTCGGAAAGATTGAGTTCAACCTGCTCAAACATCTTGGAATAGTCCATAGCGGAAGCACTACCGCTTCCCCTATTGGCGTTCAGCACATTAAGGTCGTCGAAACCGAGAAGTTGGTTCTTGAGTTCCTTTGCCGACCCTGCCATGCTATCCATGTACTCGGCAGGATATTTAAGTGCTTTTGTCCAAGATGTCGCTCCTGTGATAGTCGCTATAAAGCGGTTGACCACATTTATAAGGTTTACGAATTGGTCTGTAAGGTGGTCGAGTATCGGTGCGAGGAAGTTCACAATCGGTGTTGCTAATGCTCCAAGCGAGTTCTTGAGATAAAGGGAAGATGTTGCCATCATATCCATTGACCTCGCAAACTGATTGCCTGTGACCACCGCCCATTGATATGCGTTTTGAATACCCTCGTTGAAGCCCTGTGTTATCTGCTTTAACGCCCAACGAATTGCCCTATAAATTGCTATACGCTTAATCGCCGAAAAGAAACCATGAAGTCTGTGGGTAACATCGGACACGGCGTTAGCCATCTTTTTTATTGGCGTTATAGTTGCGAAACTAAATACCTTCTTGAGTGCATTACCCGCAAACATCGCCGTACTGACGATACGCTTCTGTATAAAGTCTGTGCCTATTGCGTCTTTAATTGAGGTCATGACCGAGCCAACATTCTCTTTCAAATTCCCCAAAAAAGTATAAAGAGGACTTCCAAACAAGTTGTTGTACATCGCTTGCATTTCGTTGTGCGTCATGCTTGAACGAATACTCTCTTGAAGTTCTTTTTGGTTGATTTCGTTCTTTTCACGATACAACTGCTTGCTTACTTTTTTATGTATCTCGCTCCGCATTTGGCTGAAGTCAGACTTTTTTATTGAGGAAGCGAGGTCAACCTTGCGAATGACGGTTTCCATGCCTTCCTTTAAGGCTTCTCCTGCGTCTTTCCCTGCTTGGTTTGCGGAGTTCTTGTCAACGGTAACTTTGGTTACTGCGTCGAGTATTAACTTGTTTACTGTTGCGTCAGCCATCTGTATGTCCTTTTTGTTTGTTTACACGAATTGCCCATTCCATTACTTTTGCGAACTGTGGTGACTTCCTAATTTCTTCGTCCGTCATTTCGTGTTCTTCTTCCTCGACTTTGCGTAGCCCTAAATCAAAGGGCTTTTCGGGGTACGAAAGGGGTTCTTCGGGTTTCAAACTGTTGAGCCGTGGAGCGGTGAGTAGTATGGCTTGGTAGACATACGCTCCCTGCAACCACAACCGTTCGTTTTCTCTTTCGTTTTTTATCCTATCCATTTCCCGATAAGCGGGGTACAACTTTGGGTCGCAGTTCCAAAACTCATCGGCACTCATTCCCATAGCAAGGTAGTGAGGTAGGCATTGATAGAATATGTCTGTATATGAAAGGGCAGATGTGTCCCCACCTGCCCCCATATCTTCTTGGGAAAACTTCTCGCCTAAAAGTTGCTCTCCCACTCTGCGTTTCCCTCTTTGACAATAACCTCGTCTATCGGTTCATTGTAGAGTTCGATGAGTTTTTTGATAAGACCCGTCTTGTCTTTCTGTAACTGATAGATTTCGAGTGCCTTTTCGGAACTTACCTTGTTCCCTTCCTTCGCAAGAAATGCTCCTTCAAAAAGCATTGGTATCATTGTCATCGGCTTGTCGGTTATTCCCTCAAGGCTAAAGCCCCTCGCTTCAAGTGCCTTGACCGTTTCAGCCGTGAAAGTGAGAATATAGGGGTTTTTGTCACAATCTCTTACTGTTATCTGTTTCATGCTCTTACCTTTTTGTTAGACTATGCAGTAAGTGATATTTCCGTGGCAGGTATAATATCAATCTGCATTTCCTGTACTTCGTTTACGCCTTTACCAATCACATGAGCGTGAAGGTAGCCGTCGAAAATGAACTTGCCCGATGAGCCTGTCGGCGTAACGGTGCTTCCACTCCTTGTGCCACCGAACCATACTGCCCAATGACGGAGTGAACCCTCAAGAGCCTTGACGGTGGAAAAGTCGGCGAGTTCATAGTTGGCAGTAAAGGAAAGTTGGCTCTGCGTTTCCTCGATACCCTCGATATAAACCCTTGCCCAATTTGTGAGCGTGGTTGCGTCAAGTGCTTCGGGAGAGCCACCCATGTCGGGATAGTCCTTAATGTCAACGACCTTCGTGTATGTCGAGCCGTTGCCCTGCATTAAGAACGAATACATCGTGCTTCTTGCCATAATGCTTATCTCCTGTAAATAGTGTCGCTATATAGGTCAGCCGTATACCTTGCGAGCATACGGTAAATAGACGGGTCAATGTTCTGTACGGGTCTGCACACGGTTCTTGTGAAGCCCCTTAATGTCATATAGTCGTCTATGGTTTTTATGATTTTCTTGCACTCGGACTTACGCCCATTTTGCAAGTCGGAAAAGACATTGATTTCGTACATCACCGTGGAAACCTCTCCTTTGTTGCTCCCGTTAAGAGAAACTGTGTAGTTGTCGGCTTCCTCTATGAACACACATGGGAATTGGTCGGGGACGGGTGTATACTCGCCTGTCACAAATATTCCGTTATATGCAGTTGTCAGCAAAGTATATAACTCTGTGAAAATTTCGTTTTCTATCTGTGTCATAAGCCAAGTTCTTCCCTTGTTAATCTTTCGTACTCTCTTGACATCGCTTTGTACGCTTCGTACATAGCCATCTTGTTTTCGGTGTTGTGTGGATAGTTCTTCCCTTCGGGGTCGTTGGGGTGAGTTGCCAAGTATCTCTGCCAAGTCCTTGCGTGTGTTTCCGACCAAGAACCTGCTCTAATGGTAAAGGGCATTTGCCCCGAAAATGGGTGGTACTCATTTGCAAAAACCCCTGTACCAAACTCAAGAAAGCACACTTGCTCGCCTTCAGCAATTACTGCATACCCATTGGGTATTTTCTCGGTGTATACGCTCACCTCGCCATCATATCCATACCATGATTGTGCCATAGGTTTGCCAACCTCGTCTACGAGCCTTTTCGCTACCCTTGCCATGACACCTTCAAGATATGCTTTTAGTACGGCGGGTTCTTCCTTAAAGACTTTGCTTATTCGGCTTGTGTCTATCCTTACTTTGAAGGTCGCCAACTATCTCACCTTCTTTATGGCGATAGCCTTGTGGTTAAGTGAGGTCGCAACCCTTTTCACTACATAGTCGTTAGGCGATGTAACGCTCGCACTTACCCACAGAAGCGAATACTCGTCGATGTCGCAGGTTAGTGGGGCGAAGATGATGTTATCATAATCAAGGGTCGTGCCGAACATATCCTCGTCGGCAGTTCCCTTGTTAGCCGTGATGTACGCTTTTAGCGTCTTGACATCGGAATAACTTTCGGTTCTTTCGCCTGTATAATACCCACCACTATCGGTGGTCAAGGTCATTGTCCCCGTGTAAGTCTTGTATGAAATTGTCTTTTTATTCCGATTGAGTAACTGCATTAGCCCACCTTCGCAACTTGTATTATGTTCCGCAGAATATCCTCATCGCTCACACTATCATAAGTGCGGTTTACGCCGTTCTCGTTGTGGACGATTTCGCCCTCTGCTCCCCTACGAAGGAAGTACCTCTGTGCAAGAGAACACTCGAATGTGTCGTATCTTGTGGGTACATCTGTAACTTCGGTTGGAATACCAAAGGGGTACATTCTGTTAAGAATAGTGTCCCTTGCCTCGGCAAGAAAAACCGTCACCAAACTGTCTGTTGCGGTGGTGTCGTTGTCAAGTAATGTCTTTACTCTTGTGATTTTTTCTGCCTGTGTCATGTCTTTTCCTGTCTGTTAAATAAGTTCTTTGTATTCTACCAACTTGGTAGCGTCTGTTGGTTTTAGCATTATGTAAGTGGCGTGGTTTACTGACACATCGGGGTTGGCATATATCTTGCCACCGAGTTCAAGCCATCTTTCGCAAAAGGCTACATCTTCTCCCGCCCCTTCCGTTGGAAGGAAGCATTTACCGTAGACCCTACGAAGTTTGTGCAAGACTTCCCTTGTCATCAACACACAACCAAAACCACACGCTTCAACCGAGAAAGGTTCGTTCGGTATCTCGATAACCCGTGTGCCGTTCTTGATACTATCGAACAAGCATACGGCATACGGGCTTCTTCTACTTCTGTAAATTCCTGTGACGAACGGTTCGTTCATCGCAAGGAGTATATCAAAGGTATCTATGGAGAACTGAACATCGCTATCAAGCCACAATATGTGGGTGTAGTTATTATCGAGTGCGTATATCGCAAGCCCTTCCCTTGCGTCGTAGATAAGTGAGCCTTCCCAAAACTTTATATCGAAGTCATAGCCTTCTTCGGCTAAATGCTGACACATCTTGACAAGACTTTCACAAAACTCAAACCTTACGGTGTCCCCACAGGGAATTGCTATTAATATACGCATACGCTTACTCTTTCTCTTATTTAACTGTATTTATGTGCTTTAGGTCGTTGAGGACGCTTTCTTGTGGACATAGATACCCTTGACCTTGTTGGCAAGGATAAATGCGTCATGGTAAATTCTGTAATTGATTTTCCAAGCGTCTGCCTCTTGATTGACTTCGGGGCTGAACACTCTCGGAATTACATGCTTTACGACCTGTATTACTGCGGACGGGTGAACTATCATGAAGTTGATGTCAACGCCTGTCGCCGTGTATCCACCTGTGGAAGTTGCTCCTGTCGGGGAAGCGAGGGTTACCTGTGTGTTGAACCTTGCGGAAGGTACACGGATAATTCTCATTCCGTCATACATTTCAACCTCTGTGTTGATGTTGCCTTCGCCGTTCATGGTGTAACGAGTGATGTCGCCCTTGAGGTAAGAGTAGATTGTCGGGTTGACAAACAGTATTCTTCCCTCGTAAGGAACTTCATCGTTGTCCATGCTGGCTTCTGCGGTCTGAATGAGGTCAGCGATGTTGTCGGAAGATGAAAGCGTTGCAGTTACGGTTGTTCCTGCGTTTGTTGCATATTTAGCAAGTCTATATGCGTCGAGTTCGGGTACTACCTGTACTCTCTCGAACTCTCCGAGAGTGCTTGCCATCATCATGCCTAATGTTTCGTCGTTGTCCATGACATCAATGGAGAAGGAACGACCTCTATCCTGCTGAAGGGTGAGGGTTTCCCATGTTCCATCGGAAGAACCTGCTACGAAACCTGCGTTTCTTGAGTAGTTTCCAAGTCCGTCTGTTTCAATCTTGAAAACTTTTGCCGTCTGCGCTCCGATGAAGTTTACTCTGTCGGCGGTCATATCGAGAACTGCCGTGAGAGAGTTTCTCTTATAAACTTCGTCGAGAAGGGCGACATACTTTTCAGCGAGCGTTACGCTATTCGCTACGGGCATAGCCATTGTAGTTGCCATAGTAATTTTTCTCCTTTTGCTTCTACAAGCCGAACCACTTTCTCATCTCTGCGTCCTCTTTGCTCTGTGTTTCGGGCGTTGTTGAGGGTGGCATACCTGTTGAAAGGCTCGGTTGCGAATTGATTGTCTGTGTTTTGATTGCCTGTTTTGTGGCTTCAATGAAAGACTTTTGTGCGTCGAAGAAACTGTCCTGTATCCCATCAGGGAGTGCTTCCGCCATTGTGTTGGCGGTGCTTTCGTCATATCCCACCGACAAGAGTTTAGACTTGTACGACAGTATGCGTTCTTTCTCTTTGAATTGAGCGAGTTCGCTTGACATCTGCTTCATCGCTTCTTCGGTTTCAAACTCTTTACGCTTCTGCTCATCAAGAGTGGACTTATATTTTTCCTGCCAATCTTGGGCTTCCTTCTTGCGTTTACTTGCGTCGCTATTGGACGAAGAAATCGCTTGCTTGAGTTTGTCTTTCTCTGCCATCAGTTCCTCTATCTGTGCTTTGAGTTCCTCGATAGTAGGCTCTGTTACCGTAGTTTCTTCAACTACTTCGTTCATTTCATTCTCTGCCATTTTGTTCTCCTGCGATTATAGTTTTCCCTAACTTATGTTGCGATTTAGGGCTTCCCTGCCCGTATTTGAAATAACTGATGTTATTTGCTACCGTTTATGTCCTCTCCGAGAATTTTGACCCTATACATATTGCTACCCTCTCGGAGATAGTTGTAGTAATAATATATATTATTAAGATGGGGCATTTGTAGGTATGTCATTGGGCTATATCCTGCTTTGTTCAGCACCTTTACCATGTACTCGTCGTCCTCGCATGGCTGAATTTCCGTAAACTGAAATTCCTCTATAAACGACCTCTTGAAAAGGTACTGCCATACCATCGAGAAGTAGTTGATGGTGAAGGCATTACTGTCGAATGGTATTCGCAGTATGTTGAGGTTTTCCCTTTTAGCCTTGTCGAGTGCGTCCTTTATGGCGGTTTTCTCTAAAAGCCAATCGTCGCCGTCCATGTACCAAATGTACATACCGTGGCTATTCTCAAACCCCACATTCCTTGCAAGCCCGCAACCTTGTTGTTCGCAAGTGTATATTCTTGCGTCCAAACCGCTTTCCCTTATTACCCTCTCGCTTTCGTCGGTACAGTTATTAAGTACGAATATATACTCAACATGGTAGTCGCCGAGTTCCTGTTCTTTCAGCGAGTTGAGAAGCGGTGTTATAAACTTCTCAAGGTTATATACAGGTACGATTACAGAAACATCGCATTGGAACAATGTCTGCATATACTTTCACCCCCGTCCAACTTCTTTCTCATACTGTCGGCTTCTTCTCCGAACACTATGTCCTCATAGGTTTGTTCAAAGAGGTTGCCGAAAACTTCCGTCATTCCGTAGTCCATACAACACATAAGTACCGTCCCGTCGGGGAGAAGCACATTATGGTTGAGCGACCTTTGCGATGTTAGGCAGAACATCTGCCTGTCGGGGTCAAGGCATATATGGGGTCGCCCTTCAACATTCCCTGCCCTGTCGTGCATAAAGGTGATAAGGTTTTTCCCCTGTCTTAAATAAGGGACGACCACATCATCTATCGTGCCGTGGCAAGAGTAGTTGTCACATTCCCACTTGCTTAATATGTCAAGGTACTCGTCTGTGATTTTGAAAGTGGAACGCTTTTCCTTGTCGGGAATATGTATCGTCACCACTTCGTATCTCACATTTTTAAGTCTTTCGTAGTCCTCGTGTGTCGCACCCTGCAAGGTGGTATAGAGGGCTAACGGGTGTCCTTTTTCGTATGCGTACAATATCATGTCCGTACACGATTTATTTACAAACGGCTCGCACATTCCCGAAAAGTCTATTCTTACCGACCTCGGTACTTTGTCTATCGCCTTTTTGTAGTCCTCAAAGGTCATGGTTTTACGACCTTTATATTTAGAGCGAAGAAGTGCCTGTGGGCAATCGTCGCAGTTTATCGGGCAACCGATGTGTGTCGTGATTTCTAACCTACCGCCCATCGTTATGCCCCCATAATGTCGAGAAACTCATTTAATGTGATATTCTCTATTTTCATTCCCCGCTTGTATGCGGTTTTACGGCTTATGTCCATGATTTCGCTTATCGTGTCTACGCTACACTTCTCAAAGTCTTTTTGATACTTGGACAAAAACGCCCTAACACTATCTTTCGCCTTTATACGCTCGTCATGGTATTCCTTGTTATAGTAGATGGGCTTTTGGAACTCGTAGTATGCGTCTATTATGGTTTTCGCTACTGCGTCGTAGTATTCCTCTACAAACCCTCTCTTTTTGAACTCGGTGCATATCGCTTCCCTTGTTGCCATAAGGTCGGGATATGTTTTCATGAGGAAAACCTCTGCTTCCTCTTTTCTTCCCACCGAGTTTTCATTCCACCGCCATACATAGAAGGGGTTTTCTATGTTTTCAAAGGACTTGGCTTCCGTACCCACAAGGTTATTGAAATAGCCGTCCTCATGAACAAGCAATTCCTCTTTGAACCTTATGTCTTTTGACGCAAGGAACTTTTTGCTATATGCCTTTCCGTGAATGAACTGCATGTCGTTGTCGTGGCGTATGAGAACGAACTTGTCGCCTTGCCAACCTTCTTCGATAAAACTCGATATGATGACATCGGGTTTTGACTTCATTCTTGCGAACAATAGGTGCAAGCCATAGGCTTGGCAGAACCCATCATCGCAATCGCAGAACATTACATACCTGCCCTTCGCTTCATAAAGAAGTGAGTTCCTTGTCGCTGACACTCCCCTGTGGGGATAAGTGAAACACCTTATCTTGAACGGATAATCGGCTTCATGACACCAACCTTCTATTGGTTGGTCGCTCCCGTCATTCCCCACAAGGACTTCAATTTCCTTAAAGTCTATCCCTCTCTGTAACGCTATGCTATCAAAGAGGTAGTGAAAGGTTTGATAGTCCTCGTTGTAATGGGGGACACAAATACTTAACTTCATACACTTACCTTTTTCTTGCACTTACAAACTATATGTTAGCCAACACCTACAATTCACATCTTCTTCGGCTACTCCGAATTGGCTCGGAAAGTAGGTGTGATTACCATTTGCCGTATAGAACTCTGCGTCTATCGGAATTGTTACACCTTCCAAATATTGATGGCTGTCCCTCACTCGTAGGTCTGCCATCGTGTGCCATGTCTTTTTTGTCGCCCCGTTTTTGCTTGCGGTGGTAAACATGGCTTCGTTGTATATTCGGTGTGCGTCTGTGTCGATTACTCTTGCTATGTCAGCAGGAGTACCGCTTTCCATATACTCCCTTATCCTGTCTTTGTAGGTCTTTCCATCAATCTCTTTGTTAATGGCTCGCTCCATGTCCCCAAAGTCGGGTTCAAGGCTTTTTCCGAGTTGCATGGATATGTCCTGTACGCCGTAAAAATAGTCCATTTCAAAGAGTTCGTCTACCGTGTCGATAAATGTATCGACCACCCTACTGAAATTGCCTAATTTCGCCTGTTTTTGGGCTTCTTCGGCTTGTTTCTCAAGGGAGTTGATGTCGTCCCACGGGAAGAAGGTCATTTTTGACCCCCTTACTGAACCTTAACTTGGCTCTGTTTTATATACCCGCTGACTTCTTCCCACTTACCGTTTCTTTTCCGTTTATAGGAACGAGTACCTCTTTGGTTGTCATCGTCACCGCCATCGGGAGAAGGTGCTGATGGGGCTTCCGTCGTTTCCGCTTCGGGGTTGTCGGGGTCGCCCCATATCATCTTGAGGTATTTCTCGGACATCTTCATGTCTGCAACAGGGTCGTTACTTACGCCACTCTTTTTAGCGGAGAGTTCGGGGTGCATACCGCTTGCAAGAAGCGTTGCAAACGCCTGTGCTTTTGCTTGAATGTTGACCGTTTCGTTGCGAACAAACTGAAGGTCAAAGTCGGTTGCCTGTAAATCAAGGAGTTTCTTCTCACGGAGTATGGTGAGAATAATCTCGTCAAACTCTCTATTGCTTTCCTTGAACAAGTCCTCTGTGTTCCTTGCTACGGTATCGGCTTGATACCAACCGTCCCTTGCGAGTTGGGCGGTAGCGGTGCTTGCGTTGGAGTATCCTCTATCGCCATTACTTAATGGCATGCCACAGATTGACAGAACTTCTTGATAAAGGTTGTCAATAAATATCTGCGTCTGTGATTGGTCAAGTTGCGAGGATATTTCTTTGAGGTCGGCTTTGTTCTCGCCTATGCTTTGAAGGAATAATGCTCCCTGTTCACGAAGCATGGCGGGCGTAACTTGGTTGCCGTCATCGTCTGTTCCAAGTTCGCAGTTGTAGAACACGAGCAAACTCTGTATGAATTGGTCAACTCCGTCAAGCCTGTCGCTTTGCAGGTTGTTTATTGCGTCGAGAAGCGGAATGACCGCTTCAAACGCACCCATCTGTACGGAGTTGTAGTAGTATTCGATTATCGGAACTCTCTTGAGTGGGTTCGGTTTGATGTCTACAACCTGTACGGCGGTGCATACATAGTCGGGGTGCGGTGTCGCAAGCGAACCTTTATATGTACCTTCTACGGTGTAAACATTCCTATCGTCCCAAACATCAAGAACTATCTTATCTTTGCCCTGTGTTACGGTGTGTACCGCATAAACAACTCTTTGGTCGGGGTCAAGGCTTCTCGCCACGAATGTACTTCTTGGGTCGAGAGCGTACGCCACAAAGGGTTTTTCCTTGTCGTCGTATGCTTGAACGAACAAGTCTGCTTTGCCGACGGTATGAAACCAATCGACCATCTTGTTGTCGGCGGTCTGTTTACCGCTTCTGTAAAGGTATTCGTTGAGTTTATCCACCTTGTCGGTGATTTCCTCGCCTTCCTTACGGCTGACATAGAAACAAGGTTGTGTATAGAAGTAGCCGTCCTTAAAGGTAACGATTTCCTCTGCGTGATTGACGCAAATCTTGTTGTTGATTTCGTTCCTTATGATTTTCTGCCTTGCGTATATCGGCTGAATACCCCTTCTATACCAATAGAGGTACTCCATCGCCACAAGATTTTCCACATGAATTGCAAGTGCTTGGTTAAGTTCCGCTATCATGTCGCCCTGCTCTCTTGGGCTAAATCTCTCGAACGATGTCCATATTGTCTTTCTTCCGCAAAGGAAGGGAATTATTCCGTTGTTAAGTTCTTGAATTTGCTCGCTCATTTTGTCCTCTTGTAAACAAAAAGGCTATAAATGACAGTTGCCTGTCACCTATAACCCATCGGTTGTTCCATAAGCCTTGTGCCTATGCCATTATGCTCTTGTTCCTGTTGCCGAAGCCGTTACTTTTCTTACTATGCGGACTACTTTGAAGGACGGAACGCCGTCTTTGTACTCCGCTTTAACCTCTGCTACCTCATTGTTGTTCACAATGGCATTGATTTCGTCTATTAAGTTATCGTGATTTCGTATATCGAAGTTGTTTTTCATCATTCTTGCCGTGGATATACCGCCACGGCACGGTTGGTGTTATCAACACCGCATTAAGAAAGGAGGTTCATGCCTTAAAAGAACAAACCATTACCTTTATATCCACAATATTTTGTGTTTGTCAATAGGTTTACACACAATATTTCGGAAAATGTGGGAAATTATGCTAAAATGTACGCCTTCCTATCCGAATTAGGTTCTTTTTTCTGCTACCGAAGGCGTATTCAACCGCCATCGCAAGGCTATCGGGAGCGTCGTCGTGATGGTGTTTGTTATTATTCACGAATTTGAATGAATATACATTCGTCATGAATAAATCATAGTCCCTACTACGCTCTCCGTCGAGGAAAATCATGTGTTCTCGTATATCCGAAGCGTGGTTGATAATTCTTTGGGACTTTCCTTCCTGCGTGAACGACTTTGTGTTACTTGTGACATTACACATATACCCATCGGTCTTGAGAAGTTCCTTAACGCCCTCTGTATATGAAGCCGTGGACTTGGTTGCTTCAATGGAAATCGCTTTTACTCCCCACTTTTCAGCCTTGTTGACTATATCGGGTTGAGTTATGTTCTTGAGTTGGTTGTTATATACGACATCAACGACATACACATCGTCGCCGTATTGATAACAGATTGGCGAAGCCACGAAGTCGCCCCCGCCCCATGCAGGGTCAACAGACATGAATATGTTGTCGGGTTCGACATCTTCGGGGAGTTGCCCATTGAAAAACCGCATGTCATCGGGAAGGAAAACTGTTCCACCACGCTCTATCGGCGTTCCCATGTATTGTGCTAAAAAACTCGGCAAGTCGTTATTCCTTTCAAAGGAAGCCCGCCTTTGCTGATAGTCTTGCGTACTGAACCCCACGCCGTAAAGGTAGTCAAAGTTGCTCTCGTCCTTGTCGTTTAATGCGGGAACATTAACTATGGTGAAGCGGACATTCTTACACTTGACATCGCTCTGTATAAACTCGATACGATGGGAGATACAATCGTGAATTGACCACCTTGTTCCTATCCAAAGTCGCTTGCAACCCGATTTCCAACGAGAAATGTAGTTATTTTCCACAGTTGTCCATTTTTTGTTGAGCCTATCTACCGACATGGCTTCCTCGATACCTTCGTGAAGGTCGTCTGCGATGGCATATCCATTACAATCGCACGAACCGTTAAGTGAACCGTCTATGGAACGGCATGTTAAGGTCGCATACTTCTTCCGTCTGTCGATATTCAGCATTGTATCGAGTGCGTTAGTGTTTGCTAACGACCTTTCGGGGAATACCGCTTGCCAATCGTAGGTATATGGGTCATTCAAGACCTCTAAAACGCCATCATAGTATGCTTTGGTGACACCTGCGGAGTATGAAACATACAAATTTGCTCTCTCGGGGTTGCGTAACATGACCCAAAGGGTGAAAAACTGCACAAGAGTGGTTTTTCCCGTTCTTGGTGGTTGCGAAATGAACAGTTCGTCGAGCCTGTCGTCCTCTAAAGCCTGTAAAGCGTTGCATATCACCATCAGTTGCTCCCTGCGGGGAAGCCAAAACCTCTCCTGTGGCTCTCTGTTCCACTCTATGGCTATCATAAAGTCGTCAAACTTATCTCTTGCCGTCAAAATATACAGGTAGTGCATGGCGTTTTCGCACTCGTTAAAGTCAAATTCGCCACTTCTTGCCATTTTTCCGAGTTCAAGGCGATAATTATATATAAGTTTATATGTGTTATCGTCTTTATTATTATCACGGTACATATTTACGAGGGCAGAATACGCACTTGTGATGTCCGTGGTCTTAAAATGCTGAAACGCTTGGTATAGTTCCTTGTTCATAACACCTCACAGAAGGCTTAAAATTGCCGATTTCACGAAAGAAAAAAGCATTTACGATAGATTTATCGAAAATGCCTTTTCCATGCCGTTTTTTTTGGGGTAATCAAGTTGTGGGTTTGAAGATGATTTCACGAAAAGAGATTTTCGCAACACCTTTATATCACCTTAAGTTTTTTCTGTCAATACCCCATATTGCCTTAAATTATTCCCTGCTCTCTTGCTTTTATCTCTGCCCACTTGTCACAGGCTATCTTAAACGCTTTCTCTGTGTTGGCGGTAGGTAGCACTACATAAATATCTTTGTATGCCCTTCCGCAGATTTCCTCGGTGCGATAGTATACCCCATCACCGACATTGGTCGCCCACCCCTTGAACCACGCTTCTTCCGTTGTTTTTCCCCATTGGTTATCGGTGCGTATGAAATCTACATAAGTGGCTTTCTCACTACCCTTTATATATCCGTTTTCTATATCCCATTCGTATATATACTTTAGTCCCCCTTTGAAGGTTTCAAGCGTGTCATCTGCGGTTTCGTATTCCTCTATCTCCATAAGACTTGCCCAAGTGCTATCTTTCTTCGCCTCGTTGAACATCTCGCAGTATTCTTCCGCTTTGTTTCTATCCGCAAATACCTTCTCTATATGGTAGTCACTATACTCCCCTTGTGTTACTACATAAACTTTCATATTATCGCTTCGTGTTCTCCTTTCACCCAATCGCTACCGCCGTAATGGTACTCGCCCATATAGGTCTTTTTGTTTCCGAGAATATTTCGCACTTGGCTTTTGCTGAACGCCCCGTTGCTACGGGTACGCCACCCTTCTTCGTTCAGCCTATCCGCTACTCTCTGCATTGAATATCCCCTGCTATACAGGTCGTATACCTTACGCACTATGTCCGCTTCTGCGGGGTCGATTACCAATGAGTGCCCTACGCACATATACCCATACGGTATGTTGCCACCGCTATAACCGCCGTGCTTCGCTTTCTGCTTTCGCCCGCCCGATGTACGCATAGTGATGTTCTGCCTTTCTATCTCTGCCATAGAAGCAAGCATAGCGTCCAAAATGACCGTGAAAACTCCCTGCTCACCAAAGTCTTCCGATACGCTTATTACCTGTATACCCTTCTTACGCAGTTCATTCTTATACGCAAAGTAGATATATACATCACGGGCTATCCTATCGCTTTTCGCTACTATGAGAGCGTCAGCCCCACCGAGTTCTTCCTTGCTACTCGCAAGTATCTCACTAAATGCGGGACGGTCTTCCTTCGCCCCACTTATACCTGCGTCAATATACCAATCAACTATCTCGTGACCGTTCTTCGCACAGTATTCCTCGACCATATCTCTTTGGCTCTCAAGCCCAAACTTGTCTTCTTCCGTCTGCCCTTTCGTGGACACACGCAAATACCCTATCACCTTCATTCCTGCACCACCTTTCTCTTAACCCCTTTTACTAATGGTGTATGCGGGTTTCGCTTTCCCCTGCTCTCGCACACATAACTCGTACCCGAGTGCTTCAAGATACCGAACAAGCGTGTCTACCGCCATGTCCTTCGGCGGGTTTTTGTCACTCGCCCTCTCAAGTCGCTCCCTTACACCGCTCGCACTTGCATACCCGAGTTCTCTCGCTAACTCTGCGTTGCTTATGCCTTTCTCTTTCTTAATCGCTTTCACGACTTCAATACCTGTCATCTACATCACCTCTCTTTCTTTAACTGATACCTCATTTTACCACAAACACCATTCCATGTCAACACTCAATAATGCTTTTTTATTTTTTTGTAGTGAGAGGGGTTACCCGTTGCCAATTTTTTCCATCTGTACCCCGAGGGGGTGGGGTGGGTTAGCGTGTGCTAATTAGCGTTGACTTACCGATTGAGGGCGTAGACCCCCGCTCCCGTGCCCCTAATCTTGAATACAGGAACGGAAACCCCCGAGGGCGTTATTAAACGGATTGAATAACGGGGCGTTATGTTTTCCGATGTATAACGCTTAAGGGGTTACCCCCTAAATATACAGATGTATATTATTACACACTTATATAATAATATAATGATGTGGTGAAATGGTATAGATGTATATAAATACACATGTGTATAATAATGGGGACGGCGTGTAGTAATATACAATCGTGTATTATTATATATGTGTGGAGTAGTGATACAGGTGAGGAATAATACACAGTTGTATATATAAGGTGGGGGGCGTGGGTCATGCGTGGGTTAGCGGTGGCTAACTTACAGGATAATACACAAGTGTATATAATTATACGGTTGTGTATATGGATACAGTTGTATAATATTACACAGTTGTACCAATAAATCGACAATGCCCGAGAAGGGCAAAAATCGCCGATTTCAGCGGGTTTTGCCCTCGGTGGATAGATATATTGAAGACCTCGAGAAACCCTCTGTAATGGACGATTTGCATTTTAATACACAAGTGTGTAAGAGCCAAAATTATTACGGCTCAATAAAGGAAATACCGTATAAATTAAGGGTTTAATTATATACATGCTTTAATACTTACGGAGATATTAATGTTTTGCCGTAGAAATAATTTCGTTCCCACTATGCACAATAAAAGGGGGCAAAAATAGGGGTTTTATTGTAGTATATTACAATATATGAGGGCAACGGACACCACCGAAAACCGCCAAAAATGGGGGGTTTTTCGCCCGTGTTTGCTCCCGTTTTGGGGGTCGGCTCAGCCCCTCGGCGGGGGTCGGGGCTTCCCTTCAGCCGTCGCCCGTATCCCCTCGGCTTCGCTTTAGTCGAGTTCGGCGAGGGCTTTAGAATACCCCGAGAAGGTCGAAAACCGCCCCGTAGACGCACGAAACCCCCGCCCTTGATATATTTTATCGACCAATATATTAAAGTCGCTGAAATCGGCTAAAAACCGCCTTTAAACGCAAACGCCTAAAACCGTTGAAATTTCAAGGGTTTTGGGCTTCCGTGAAAAGTTTTTACAAAAAGCATTAAAAAGTGCTTGCAATCCCCTTTTAATGGGAGTATTCTATACTCGGTTATTGACCACGGCGACGGGTCGCCCGTCGGGTACGACCCCCACCGCCACCGAACCACCACCCCAACAAGGGAACACCCGCCCCGACGGCGAGTAAGTACCCGCCCCCGCTCGGGGGTAAGGTGGAAGGCGGGGACAAGAGCCACATGCACCTTGACAACCGAAGTTATCGAAAGAAGTCCCACGGCTTGCGGTGGGTAGAGTTCGCAAGCGTCCCGCTTGAAGGGGGCGAGTTCTTCAAGGGTTACCCCGTACAACCCACGGCGGGGCATTGTGTCCAAAGTCCAAACCGAAAACAACGGGAAACGGGCGAAGCCCCACAAGGCTAAAAACCGCCCGTTTCACCGCTTCAAGCCCTCGGATAATACGGAAGGCTTGAAGGGGTGCAAAACCCCGTAAAATCAAGTGTTTTGGGGCTTAAAAGCCCAAAGGAAAGGACGGCAAGGCAAATGTTAAGTATCAAAGTGAACGAAGATTTTACAGTTGTGGGAAGGCTCGCACAAGTGAAGGAAGCAATCAAGGAATTCAAAGCGACCTATACGGCGGGCGACCTCTTGAGAGAGTTCAACGAACAGACGGGCGAAGACATCGGCAACGAGGTAATCGCCGTCGAGGGTGAAGCCTTCCACGAGTACGACGGGACGCCCCGTTTCGTGTTCAATATGGTGACAACTTGGCTCGGGATTTCGATATACCGAGTGCGTTTTTACTGCGATAGTTCCCTTACAATCAACCTCGACCCCATATTGTTGGACATCGAGCGATTTGATAAGGTAAGGAAGGACGAAGAAGCCTAACGGCGAGCGGGGGCGAAAGCCCCCCAACCCTCAAGCCCTCACGGGGTCGCCGTGGGGGCTTGAGGGTTGCAAAACCCGACCAACAAACCAAAACACAAGAAGCCCCGCAAGGGGGCAAGGAAAGGACAAAGACAATGAAAAAAGAAGCACTCAAAGCCAAAGCAATCGAAACACTCAACAACGACGACGAATTATTCGTTAAAATGATTGAAGAATTAGACAGTTGGAACGGATACGCCGACGGGTTTAGATGTTGGGATATGGGGTTACTCGATGCGTTTTACTGCGACACCCCCGCAAGCAAACTAATCCGTGATATGGTGGAAGATTTCAGCGTTAATGATGATTTCTTTTACTTCTCAATTTACGGGCTTGAAAGCACAAGCGACAGGGTTGATTTGTACCGCTACAATGTAAGCACGGGCGAGTTACTCGATAACATACTCGACAACGCCCCGCACCTTGATATTGCTCGGTATGATAGCGACTTTGCCGACCTCATCGAGGAAATCGAAAACGCCGACGAGTAGCACGGGCAAAGGGACGGCGACCCCGTCCCCACGCTTTGGGGGGCTTGGCTTCAAGCCTTCCAAAGGGTGGACAACCCAAGTTAGCACAATGGAACGCCCCGAAGAGGGGCAAAAGGAAAGGACGGCGAACAATGGACGACGCAAAGAAAATATCGATTTGGCTCGTAAACAAGCCCGAGGAATTTATAGACGGTTTCTGCGACCTTATGGCGTTAGGGTTTGACCTTGACCGAAATTCTGCAAGGCAGTTGATAACTGCTGTGGCAATCTATAAGGGCATTATAGAAGAGTAGCGACGGACAACCGAGGGCGGGAAACCCCGCCCCACGCTTCGACCTCATCGAGGACAACCCCGATGGGGTCGAAGGGTGAAAGCCCGAATTTATCACCATTGAAAGCCCCCGAAGTGGGGTAAGCGAAAGGACTAAAGACAATGAAAAAACAGTACACCTATGGAAACGCAACTTTTGAAACCCTCGACGAACTGCTCGAGGAAGTAAAGAAGACCCTCACAACTGCCGAGGAAGGTATCACAACTCTTATTATCGGGGTTGAAACTGCCCGCACTTGGGACGATGTAGTCGCCGATGTTATCGACTATTTTAGGGATAACGACGACGATTTTATCGAGGTCATCGAAGCACTCGACGACGAAAACGGCATACTCGGGGACGCTCGCTTCCACGATATGGAAGACCTCGACTATGAGGTCGGGACGATGTACCCGAGCGAGTTTCTTGATTGTATCGACCTTTACAGTTTCGACAAGTACGATGACTATTTCAAGTATGAGGGCGGTGAACTCGAGTCGTTCGGGAGCAAGGACTACACCGAGTACCTCCACGAAGATTTCGTCAACGACCTCTTCGAGTATTACGAAAATATAAGCGAAACCCCCGACGAGGTTAGCACCTTCTTTGACGAGTGGAAGGGCAACGAAGAAGACGAAGCCGACGAAGACGACGACGAAGACGACGACAACGGCGACGAGTAAAGCGACCCCGCAAGGGGCAAAGGGTGGGGCGAGCAATCGCCCCCACGCTTCGGCGGGTTTGGGAAACCGAACCCCCCAAAGGGTGGAAGCCCAAAATCAAACCATAGGAAGCCCCCAAGAGGGGGAACAGGAAAGGACGAAAGACAATGGAAAAATTTAGCAAATGGGAAATTATGGTACTGCACAAGTTGGGCGTAACTGCTCACGATGTCCACCGCACGGGGGCGAACTGCTACGGTACGGTGTGGGGCTTGTATAACGACTACTATTTAGTCGAAAAGACTTTCAACGGATACACCAAGCCCGAAATATACAGGATACTCGCCCGTGACTTGCTCGACAAACTCGGGTTGTTTGCTGAATAGCCAAACGGCGAAGAAGGGCAAAAATCGCCCTTCTCACGCTTTGAACACCTCGCACGGGTGAGATGTTCAAAGGGTGACACAAAGTCGCTCAAATCGTCGATTTTGCCTCTTTAAAGGGCATAGGAAAACACGAAAGGACTAAAGACAATGAAAAGCACAAACAAAGACAAAGCCGAAAAAGTAGTAAACCGTATCATAGACCTCATCAACACGGGTGAGCCGTTGCCGTGGGTCAAGCCGTGGGGTATCGGTGGGAACTTCGTCGAAGTTATCGACGGGGTGAAAACTGTCACCATTACCCCGCATGCGTGGAACAGGGACGGCAAGCCCTATAGAGGGATAAACGCCTATCTGCCCGAAGGTGAGTATATCACCTTCAAGCGTTGCAAGGACGAGGGCGGGAAGGTAAAGAAGGGGGCGAAGGGTTTTCCCGTCGTCTATTGGAACTTCGTTAAGAAGACCGAAACAGACCCCGAAACAGGCGAGCAGACCGAAAAGGTTGTTCCCTTTCTGCGTGAGTGGACGGTGTTCAATGTCAAAGATTGCGAAGGCATAGAGCAAAAGCACAAGCCCGAGCCAAAGACCTTCACCTATCCCATCACGCACAGGGAATTTGTGGAAGCCGAAGACGGCGATGAGCCAATGGACGACACCGCCGAGCAAGTCATAGCCGACTATGTATCAAGGGCGGGCAACGGTTTCCATATCAACAGGGATACCACAAGTAACAGGGCGTTTTATTCCCCTTCTGCCGACTATGTGACCGTTCCGAAACGCTCACAGTTCGCCATGATTGGCGAGTATTACTCGACCCTCTTCCACGAACTCGGGCATAGCACAGGGCACTACACAAGGCTTAACCGTTTCACAGGCTCGGGAGCAAATGCGATGTTCGGTAGCGAAGCGTATTCCCGTGAGGAACTCGTAGCCGAAATGAGTTCTGCGACCATATTAAATATGCTCGGGCTTGAAACGGCGAACACCTTTAGGAACTCGACGGCGTACATCAAGAGTTGGAGCGAAGCGATAAGCAACGACCCGATGATGTATGTAACGGCTTGCACAAGGGCGAGCAAAGCAGTTGACATGATACTCGGCGTAAGCGAAAGCGACGAAGCCGACGAAGAGTAACTGCGACGGGCAAGGGCTGAAAAATGCCCTTGTCGCCTTCGATACATTGGGCGGTGGCTCGATGTATCGAAGGGGGCAACAAAACCCCGTAAAACAGACGATTTTAGCCCCATAGGGGCAAAGGAAAGGACGGAACAATGGCAAAAGTTTTAACGATGGACGAGCAAGTAAAAACAGGAAACCGCTATGCGTCGCTTGGGTACGCACCTCGCACGGCTCACCAATTGGCGATGTACTATATCGAAGCCCTTGAAGATGCCTATATAAGGCACAAAGCAACGGCAAAGACAAAGTACAACCTCAACGGGACGCACACAGTAACGGTAACATACCCCGACAAAGTTAGGGTAGTCTTCACAGTAAGCAACAAGTTTGAACTGTAAGTTCGAGGGCGGGCAACCGCCCCCACGCTTTAACCCTTCTGCGATTGCTGAAGGGCTAAAGGGTGGATAACCCATAGTTATATCTTTGAAGTGAAAGGACGAAACAATGGAAACAGGCAAGTACGAATTAGTCGTTGTGTGGACAGACGGCACAAAAGATGTGTACGAGTATGCCACGGAAGAAGACGCACAGACGCACGGCGACGGAATGAAAATTGCCCTTGGTGGGCAAATAGCGTGGTACGGCGTTAGACCGCAAATAGAACGCACAGGCAAAGCCCTTATAAGAGTGACCTATGAAGAAGTCAAGACAATGGCACAGGAAACGGGGGCAAGGTATGTTTGCGAACTGCCTTCTGCGTTGGAAGATGTAGTCGTAAAAATGGCGATGTATACCGCCGAGTGCGACGAGTATATGCCCGAGTTCGGCAAGGTTATTGATGAGTGTAGGGACACCAAAATTAAAGACCTTGACGGGCTTTTCACGGCATACGCCGAAGGCTTGGAAGCAAACGCCGAAACAAAGGACGGGTTGCAAGAACAGTTTGACTATTACACCCGTTATATATGGCAACACGATAGTGCATTGAATTAGGGGGGCAACTGCGATGACACACGAAGAAAGACAAGCAAAGAAACTGAAAAGAATACTGAAGAAGATAGGCACAAGGAAAAGCCACGACCCCCTTGTGTCGCCCTTTGAAGACACCCGTATCACATACGACAGGGACGACTGCGAAGGTTGCACCGAAAGGTTCGTAATTACAAATTATGACAATGAGAGCGACCACGATATAATCGATTGGCTTTGGGACGAATACGCTTACCGCATTTCTGTCCCGTGGGATTGCTCGGGACAATGGTTCACGGTGGGTTTTCGCCTTGCCCATATCAAAGGCACAAACAAAATAATCGTTCTGCACTATGTAGGGCTTGATGTTTAAGGGGGTGATTTAATGGAATGGGTATTTGACGACGGTGGGAGAGCCGAAGCAGGCTACAAAGGGCTGACGAGAGATTGCGTCTGCCGAGCCATAGCCATAGCAACGGAGCGACCCTACCAAGAGGTTTACGACCTCATCAACGAGTACGCAAAAAAAGAGCGTACAGGCAAGCGGAAGCACGGCAAGTCTTCTGCAAGGAACGGCGTGTATAAGCAAACCATCAAAAAGGTGATGGAGCATTACGGGTGGGAATGGACACCCACAATGGCAATCGGTAAGGGTTGCACAGTTCACCTCGAAGCAAACGAACTGCCGAAGGGACGGCTTGTCGTAAGCGTATCGAAGCACGAGGTCGCCGTGATAGACGGCGTTATCCACGACACCTACGACCCAAGTAGGGACGGCAATAGGTGTGTCTACGGATACTACCAAAAAAGACACTAAAGGGTGTTGACAAGTAGCCACCACCCGATGTAGAATGAAGCACAATTTTTAAGCAACTGCTGACCTAACGGCTCGACGGGGAGAAGGACGAAAACAATGGAGAAAGAATTACTGAAGCAAACATTTAGGGATTTCAAAAAAGCAAGCGGTGTGGATTATGCTATCACCTATCCCGACAACCTCGGCGATTGCATGTCGTGTGTGAACTACGCTCTGTGCGAGAAGTACGGAGAGGAAAGCAAGGGCGTTTGGGTGAAGCATTGGACGCACGGAATGAACGGGCACGGACACGGTGTCGAAGGGACGAAGAGCGTGTATGTCGCTCACGACCTCACCGAAGAGCAAGCAAAGGTGTTTTACGAGGTGTTCAGCGAGCATTACAATGTGACACCCGAAGAGTATGACCCGTCGAAGTGCTTCCGTATCTATGAAAAGGGTACGGCGGTATGGCGTGTGAACTACCACGACAATGAAAGAGATAAGGACTACACCGAAGAGTTCACCGACATCGACAAAGCCATCGCTTACGCAAACTCTTTGGGGCAGTATGAAGAGTATAGCAAGATTTGGACAGAACCCTTGTTCTGCACCGAAACCTTCACCTTTGGGCAGTTACGCTACCGCCATGCGGGGAAGATAGCCTTCGAGAATATGGTCGCCGTGATAGAAACGCTGAACCCCTACACTTACAGATGGGGGAATTATAGCGATAGAGATTGCGTCGAGAACATAGCAAACATGCTTGGTGTCCGTTTCAATGCGGACGGAGATATTATAAGGGGGTGATGAAATGAGAGCATACAACGCAGACAAACTTGATGACCTGCTTAATGGAATGATTGGGGAAATGACCCGAAGCGGAAAAAAAGACGAGTGGCACAGAGGTGTGGTTGACGCAGTTAAGCATATCCAAAATGAACTCACTCGTTATGAATAGATGGGGGCAAGTATGACCTATCAAGTACCTATCCTCTTCAACGACATTCTGTCCCAAGCACACACGCTGATAGCGGGACAGACAGGAAGCGGTAAGTCAGTTATGCTCAACGGCATACTGACTACCGCCAATATCAAAGGGGGCAACGCCCTTATCCTCGTAGACCCGAAGCGAGTGGAACTCCGTGACTACAAGCAACTGCCGAATGTGGTAGCCTATGCTAACACCTCAAGCGAAACGGTGGAAGCGTTGGACACCGCCATAAGGACGATGGAAGACCGCTACAAGCAGATGGAACAAGAACGGCTCAAGGACTACGACGGGGCTGACCTATACATAGTCATCGACGAGTTAGCCGACCTGCTCATAAGCAAGGACGGGAAGCATATCAAGACGCAGTTACAGACGCTGACCGCCCTCGGTCGAGCATGCCGTGTGCATTGTATCTGTGCCACCCAACAACCCTCGAGGAAGATGTTGCCCGCCGAACTGACACTCAATTTCACAGGGCGTATCGCCTTGCATTGTCAAACGGCTATTGAAAGCAGACAAGTCATCAATGTCGGGGGAGCAGAAGATTTGCCGATGTATGGTAGGTGTCTGTATCTGCGACCACGCCACAACCTTGAGAGGTGGGAAGTGCCGATGACTACCGACGCACAGAAGCAGTTGGGCATAGAACTTGTCAAAAGGGACTATGAGATTAAAAAGTTAATGGGAATTATAAAGGAGAACCATAATGGCAGAACCATATAAAGTTAAATCAAAGAGTGGCTCGGTTTATCAAACCGCAGATTATGAGGACGCACTTTCATGGTTTCATTTCTACGAGCATAAATTAGGATACGCAGAACTGTGGCACAAGGGAGTGTGCTACCAAATGACAAGAAGATAGGGGGACGATAATGAAATACTTTTACATCTCGGGAACTCACGGGGTTATTCACGACACGAATGTTCAGTTGTGGAAAACCTTGTGGAGAACAGGGACATTCGTTAAGCACGAATATAGTGGAGCATATTCCATAGTGACCATCGCCTACCACGGCAAGCAGTACGAACTTTGGAGCAACGACGACCTCGGCATAATGTCGATGGTTGTGGAATTGTAAAAAAACATCTGCAAGTTTGCAAAAAGGCGTTGACCCCCGAACATATTCGTGCTATCATACCACCGTAGACACAGACGCAAGCACACCTATGACGAGCGTAAATGCACAAACGGTAGCAAATATATCCAACGAAAGGGGGAGCGATGGTAAACAAAATCAAAGAGTTGTGCCGAGAGCAAGGCATATCGGTAGCAGAACTTGAACGCAGAGCAGATGTCCAACTTATTCGTAGATGGGCAAAGACCGAGCCTTCTGTGTACAAGGTTTACCGAGTAGCCAAAGTTCTCGGGACAACAGTAGAAAATTTGTTAGAAGGGTGAGGTTAAAGATGAGAAGAGAGAAAAGTACATTTGAGGTTTTCCTCGATGTAGCGTTGGTGGGGTTGACCATCATGGCACTCGCAGGAATTTGGTTCTTGACCAACATTACATGGTGGGCGTAGTGGACAACATCTGCAAGCATTGTAAATACAAACGGTTTACTTGTCCGATGTTCAAGTGCGACCCGTACAAAGAAGCAAGGCGTAAACGCTCGTCAAGGTGGTTCAACGAGAACTTCCCGATAGAGGACTTCGACGGAGAAGATAGGTATGTCGCAGGGCAAATAGTGTTCTTCGTGGTGATGGTTGCGATAGCAGTATTTATGGTAATGAGTGCCATTAAGGTTATTGGAGAGTGGTTTATATGAGTAGTTGGGTATATTGCGACAACTGTAAACAGTTTGTCCTTGAAGATGAATTAGAGAGGGAGTACGAACATCACTCCGAGTTAAGCGGTATGGGTGGGGTTACATGTGAAACATTCTATGTCTGTCCTCATTGTGGAAGCGATGAAATTGACGACGCTTATGAATGTGAAATATGCGGTGAACCCACCACGAGCCTTGACTACTGCGACGATTGTAGAACCGAGGTAGTAAAGTCGTTCAATAAATGGCTTGAGAAAACCGCAGGTGAACTACACACCAACACAAGCAAAATAAAAGACTTGTTGTATTACGAGGACATTTTTTAAGGGTATATGGGGCGGTCACATCAGTTATAGCACATAAAGTAAAAACTTTAAGTCCTTCACGATGTATTTATCCGTAACAACACAGAGCAGAAAAGACGAATGACGCTCATGACCGCCCTTCATATACAGAAAGGGAAACCAATGACAGTAAGAGTAATAACGACCACAGGCGAGTTCAAGATACTTGAATGTGAAGATGTAGAAGTTGACCCCGTAACTAACGCTGATATGACAGTAAAGGGTGGGGTACTGCATATAAGGGATAGGAGAGAGTAATGGACGAGAAAGATAGGCTGATACAAGACCTTTGCAGACGCAACCTTGCGTTACTTGCGGAACTGCACACCATCAAAGAGTGCTTTACATGTAGCCACTACGACGAAATGGAAGAGCATTGTGAACAGTATATGTTTGGGTATTCATGCAAAGACTTTGATTATGAGTGGCGTGGGTACAAGAAGGCAGAGGAATGGCACGAGGAACAAGAGAATATAAGACAGACAGAACTCCGTCTGCAAGCCATTTCCGAAGCGGAAGAAGATGAATTTGAAAGGAGAATGGAAGAGTGCCTTTAGACGACATTGTAAGAAAAGCAATATCAACATACGGCGACACCATACAGTTGACGGTAGCCATTGAGGAACTGTCCGAACTGCAAAAGGAACTGTGTAAGGCGATAAGGGTCTACAACACCGAAGATGTGAATAATTATGTAGACAACATTATAGAGGAAATTGCCGATGTTGAGATAATGCTCGTACAACTCAAGGTGATATTCGCTATAAGAAACGAGGAAATAGAAAGGATAAAAGACTTCAAACTGTCAAGGCTTGAAGCAAGGTTGGAAGATAATGGCTGAAAGAAGAATGTTCGCAAAATCAATAGTGTTATCGGACGCTTTCCTTGATATGCCGATGTCGGCAAGGTGTCTGTATTTCACTCTCGGAATGTTCGCAGACGATGATGGGTTTGTCGATAGTCCGAAAGGAATAATGCGTCAATGCGGTGCAAGTGCCGACGATATGAATGTCCTTATAGCAAAGAGGTTTGTACTGTCCTTTGAAAGCGGTGTTATTGTCATAAAGCATTGGCGTATTAACAACTACCTTCGTAGCGACAGGTATAGGGAAACCCAACGCATTGAGGAAATGTCCCAACTTGAAATCAAAGAGAATGGGGCATACACCGAGAAGGGTGGTATACCACATGGTATACCAACGGTATACCCAAGTAAGGATAGTATAGGTAAGAGTAAGAGTAAGGATAGTATAGGTAATAATACTATGTCACGCCCTACTGTCGAAGAAGTGCAGACTTATATTGATGAGAAGGGCTACCACTTTTCAGCAGAAGCATTTGTAGCATACTATGAAAGCAACGGTTGGAAGGTCGGCAAAAACCCCATGAGGTCTTGGAAGTCTGCTTGTGTAACTTGGGAAGCAAACCAAAAAAAGAAAACAACCAATGAGGGGTTCTCGTGGTTAGAGGTGCAGGTATGACGACACAGGAAACAAGCGTGATAATGGAAGCCATAAGGCTCGCATACCAAAGGACTACCGTAATAACCAAAGCAGACGCAGAAAAGACGCTTGCATTGTGGTCAGCACTATGGGCAGACACTCCCTATGAGGAAGTCAACTATGCGGTGAAAACCTACATCATGACAGACAAGAGTGGCTTCCCACCGACGATAGGACAACTGAACCATATCATAGCCGAAGCGAAGTTGAGCAACGAGTTAAGTGCCGACATGGCATGGGCGAAGGTGAGGACGGCAATAGGTAACGGAATATACGGTGCGATGGAAGAATACAACAAACTCCCCGAACTGTGTCAAAGGGTCGTAGGGTCTGCCGAGCAGATACACGATTGGGCTATGCTTGATGGAAAGAGTTTGAATGTGGTTAGAAGCACCTTTTTAAACCGATACAGAGAAGAAATGGTGAAGATTGAGGAATATATCGCTTTACCAAATTCCCTCGCTGAAAACCGCAAAAAATTATCCGATGGGCAGAACAGGGTCAAGCAGTTAGTAGAGAGGATAGGAAAATGAGCCACGATATATTCTTTGACGAAGAAACCCACACCTATCTTATTGATGGGGAAGAAGTGCCAAGCGTTACCACGGTACTTAATTATATGAGCGATACAGAATATAAGAGTATAAGTCCTTCTATACTTGAGCAAGCGTCGAGAAGGGGAACACTCGTTCATGAGTACACAGAACTCATAGATTATGGAGCAGAACCCGACGAAGTAGAGTATGAGGTGGTGGGTTACCTTAAAGCATATAAAGACTTTCTGCGTGACTACAAACCAAATTGGCTTGCGATAGAAAGGCAGGTCTACTGCGAGGACTTGGACTACATAGGGACAGTTGACCGCATAGGCTATATAAACGGGAAGGTAAGTGTAGTAGATATAAAGACACTCGCTTCACCAACGAAGATGGCAAAGTTTACGGTGTCAGCCCAAACAAGGGCATACCAAAATGCGTATGACGCATACGGGTTAGAATACATGAAGCGATACGCATTGTATTTAGGGAAAGACGGGGAGTATAACCTCGTTGATTTGGACGAGTACGACCAAAAATACGGTTACAACAGTTGGGGAATGTTCCTCATCTGTTTGGAAACATATAAGACAATTCAAAAACTAAAGGAATTAAAGCCGATTAAGAAGGGAGCAAGAAATTGAAGAGAAATTGTAACACATTAAAAATCGACGGACAGAAGTTCAAGAACGCACTCTCGGAGAGAGGAAAGACATTCTCGGAATGGGGAATGATTATTGGTAAAAGCACAGGGTATATAAGTTCAACCGCAAGTGCGGGAGTTATCTCGGTGACGGCGTGGGAATACTTATGTATAAAACTCAAGGAAATGGGCATGCCTTTTACCAAAGAAGAAGCAGATGGAATACTCTTGAAGGAAAAGAAGTTGGAAACAGAAGCAAAAGAGTATGAAGTCGTAGCAGAAGAAGAAGGCGATAGAGTAGTAGTAACGCTTTATCACAACGGGGAAGAAGTCGCAACTTCCTATGGGTACACCTTCTACGATGGAGTAAAGGGTTGGTTACAGGCATATTCTTATGCAGTACACATGATGTACAAAAAACTGTTTGACGAAGAATAAGGGGGTGATACAATGAGTAACGAAATCGAACTGTATGGTTCACAAACGGCAGTAGTAGAGCAGAGAAGAAACAACTATGTCATCAAAGGTGTCATGGGGGGACAAGATGTTGTCCTCAAAAGAGGTGTAGACTTTGCGGTTATCCCGAGAACAAAGTCCCCATCACTCACAAAAGCAGGTGCGGAAACAATCTGCCAAGCCTATGGTGTATTCCAAAGGTTTGAGATTATCCACAAGGAAATCAGCACCGACCCGAAGTCCCCATCATTCACCTTCATCGTAAGGTGCGACCTTGTGAAGATAAATCCTGCCGATGGCAAGGAATGGGTCGTAGCACAGGGAATGGGTGCGAGCAGTACCAACGAGAAGTCTAATGGTATGGCAGGTGCTTATGATAGTCTTAATAGGGCTATCAAGATGGCAGAGAAACGAGCCAAAGTTGACGCTTCTATCAATCTTGCAGGGGCTTCCTCGTGGTTTACGCAGGATATGGAGAACGAGAACTTCATGGCAAAGGCAGAGGAACTCAAGGACAACATAGGCGATGACGCTCCGATAAGTGCCAAGCAAGTTAAGAGGTTGTTTGCCCTTGCTACCGAAGCGGGCTTCTCGACCGAGGAAGCAAAGACGAAGTTCCAAGCGTTGGGCTACGCAAGCACAAAGGATATATTACAAAAGGACTATGACAAGGCATGTGCCTTGTTCGCAAAGAAGGAATGAAGAAGCCGATAGCACCATGTTATAAGTGCGAAGAAAGACATATAGGTTGCCACGCTACTTGCGAGAGGTATCTCGAATATGCAGGTATCGTGGCGGAAAATAGAGAGGGACGCAGGGAGTTCGCCGAAAGGGAAACGAACTCCCATGCGAAACTTTCGCAAACTGAATTAAGAAGAAGGAGTAAAAGATAATGGCAGTAACCGTAACAGTAGGTGATGTGTACACCGAAATAAAAAGGGGAACAAGTGCAAAAGGCGAGTGGGCAATCGCTATAGCAAGAGCAGAAAAAGGCTATGACGCAATATCAATTTCTGTTGCCAACCCCGAAGACTTGCCCGAAGAGTGCTACGCCGTAAGGGTTGACGAAATAAAGAATGTCTTTATTAAAAAGACCAAAAGCAAAGACGGAAGCAGATGGTTCGTCAACTACTACTGCACCGCTATATGCAGTTCAGTTGAAGGCGGGGCTACAGAAACCGATATATTCGCCGACGATGATGGAGTGCCATTTTAGTGGGCATGTTTAAGTATCGGGAGAGAGCGAAACAGTTAATAGACTTCGGCTCTCTCTCTTGGGGTAAAGTCCACCCCACGGACATAGACGCAGTTTTAGAGTTTGGGGGTAAAAAGTTAGTGCTTATAGAATTAAAGACAAAGGGCAAAGAGGTTGATTTAGGGCAACGCCTACTTCTTGAAAGAATAGCGGATAATTGGAAATCAACCGAAGGCAACGACGCTTTGGTTATATATGCTGAACACGAACAGTTCGACACCGACGAAGATGTTGACTTGGGAATGGCGAAGGTTAAGTCGATATATTGGGATAACAAAAATATCGAGTTAAACCACGACAGGAATGTGCAAGGCGTAGTCTTGGGTTTTGCCCGTCAAGAAATCATAGAAAGGCTTAAAAAAGAGGAATGTTTACAGTTGAAACCTTAAAAGACGGTAAGTGGAAAAAGGATAGGGTGTACAAGACATTCGACAACGCAGAGAAGCGGTTGTATGCCCTGTACGACGAGGGCATACACGCCCGTATGATAGAGGGAAAATGAAAGTCACAATATACGAACCGCCCCGCACCAAGAAGAACTCTATGCAGATAGTCAAGGCACACGGGCATTATATACTCATACCGAGTAAACAATACAAAGGCTACGAAAAGGCTTGCGGGGAATATTTAGAGGGGGTAGTTGATGAACCCATCAGCACCCCCGTCAATGTTAAGTGCGAGTTCTATATGCCGACCAAACGCAAGGTAGACATAAGCAACTTAATAAGTGCGGTACATGATGTGCTTGTACACTACGGTGTGCTTGCTGACGATAACCGTGATGTTATCGGTTCGGTAGACGGAAGCCGAGTGTGGTACGACAAGGACAACCCACGCACCGAGATAACAATAACACGCTATGAAGGAGAATACGAAACATGGAAACAAAAGTAGGCAAACTTAAAACCAACGCCAATGGCAAAATCGAGTTCACCCGCAAGGAATTAAGGGAGTATTCCCTTGCCATTGTGAACGAAGCCATCATGAAGTCCATGCTCGCCTGTTGCGGTTATCTCATGGACGAACCCGAATTTAACTATGACGCAGAGAAAATCGCACAGGTATGGACGGGGGTAGACAGATATATTAAAGTCATTAGCGACCCCAATTCTGCTTACAAAGTTAAAGACCTGTGCAAGACTATAACGGAGTATACAGGGATAAAGGTGTATTGGTAATGATTAACAGAGCATGCGAAAAGGGTGGGTGCTTCGCATGGACGACACCCAACCGTTACAAGAACTGTTGCACCGCCCTTGAGGAAGTCCCCGAAGGTGAGTGTCCGTTCTTCAAATCAAGAGGGCAAATAGCAGACGAGAAGTTGGCTATGCGAATGAGAGCAAAGGTAGACGCAGATTACCGTCGCCTACTTGAGAGTTACGGGATAACTTTTAGTAAGAGGGGGAGAAAAAGTGACGGAGATTAGAAAGTGCGTGGAGTGTGGCAAAGAGTTTGTCGCCACGCAGTACAAACAAAACACCTGCTCCGAGGAATGTCGCTTGGAGCGTAGACGCAAATGGGCAGAGGAATATGTCCACCCAAAGAAAGGGTATTTGACGAAAGCCGAACGGATAAGGCTTGAGCGTATTGCTCATCAGCAGGATACAAGTGTGTGGACACACGACTATGCCGAACGCCAAAAGGCAAAGACATTGGCTATGATTGGGGGGATAAAGGAATGATTACATATAACCCTTTATATTGGAGTGATGATGAGAGCGTTCTCCAACAACTCGCACAGGAATTACAGATGTGGCGAGATTTTGACAAGTGGCTCAAGGATATAGCACTTGGCGAGGAACAGTACAATGTGCTGATGGCAGAGTTCCGCAAGGACTATTCAAAAGGCATTACACTTGAGAGTGACACCTATTCGGCAGGGCATAACGAGAACGAAACGGTGGTGACGGAATGAACAGGCAAAGATATAACTGCCCAAACTGTTCTGCTCCCATCGGGATTTCTCCCGTATGTGAGTATTGTGGAACAAGACTTGAATGGTTGCCAATAATAAAGTTTGAGAGCGAACCGTCACGCACCGTTGATTGGGCAAAGACTATGTATCTTCTTGATGGCATACCCGAAGCAGAGTTTATAGACAACGCAAAAGAAGAGTTCTTGAAAGACGCTCTTAAAGAATTAAAGAGCGTTATATGGACACGGGTAATGCCAAGTGGTCTTGCTCCGCAAGTTGACGGAAAATTAATACAGATGCGGTTGTCGGTAGTAAGGAGAGGAGAGGTGGCGGAATGAGAATCAAAGGCATTTGTAAAACTTGCAGGCACTCATCACTTTACTACGGCAATGGTAAATCTGCCACAGGGGTATGGTGTGTGGCGAAAAACGGCAGATTAAAGAAATTCCCGAAAGAGTGCGGTTTCTATAAAGAGGTGACGGAATGAAGATATACAGAGAAATAGGGTCGATACATCTTGTCCTTCAATGCGACAAGGAAGGGTATTTCCGTCCTGTCTATGAGATAGAGGTAGACGAAGCCGAGCCGATAAGACACGGACATTGGGTAAAGAATGATGAGTATTCTGACGAGATAGAGGAACATATTGTCTATGAGTGTTCCGAATGTGGTGAACTGTATGATTGGTTTGATGTTCCCGAACACAAGTATTGTCGGCATTGCGGAGCGAAGATGGACGAGGAGAAGTAGAAATGAATTATACAACAACAGGAACATCATATAGTTCCTACTGTGCAAACCGTTTACCTTGTGGTCTATGTAGACTAACAAATACTATATGTCCATTAGGGCAAAACACGAGAGATATTACCTGTGGTGGTATAGGGGAGATAGGGGAATGAGAAGATTACTACATAATTTTAGTATGATGATGGTGGCATACCATCTAAAGAAAGCCGACGCTTGGCTAAACGATGTGTGGCGTTTCGCAAGCGAGGACGAAAGACAGTTCGTCCGTAGGCAAGCAGAGAAAGAGGGGATAAAAATAGAAGATGAGTGATAGGTTCACCACTTTACCAAACGGGGCGGTATATGACCCCAAGACCAAGAGGATAGTAAAGCCGTCTACGATAGGGCAAGAAGGGGCAAAATCGCCCGATACAGACGAGATAGATACCCCGTCGATAAATGTATCGAATGACGAAGAAACCTCGCCAAAAACGGCGAAAAACAAAAAGGCAAAAAAACCGAAGGCTGATGATAAGGAAGCCCACACTTCCCACACTCTTATCGCTCGGGAGATACTCGCCTATAACAGAACGCACAAAGCCAACAAGAACGATGTTAAGTGGCTCGAGGAACGGGGCTTTTGGTATTTTGACCGATGTATAGAAGAGGGGGTTTCGCCAACTGCGATGGGGCTTGTGCTTGCTCTCGGGTTTAAGGCGAGTGAGCAAACCCTTCTTTTGTCGGGGAATAGCGGGTTGCCACTTGAGTGCCGAGAACTCATATCCGAGTTCAAACAAGCCCTCGAAATGACGGAAGAAGGTGCTTTGGTTGATAGCAAGACAGGGCAGACAGGAAGGATATTTGCCCTAAAGAACAGATATGGGTGGACGGATAACGGAAACGCCGTCGTTGATAGCGACCCGAAGTTTGGGGAAATTAAGTCCCCCGAAGAACTCCGCAAGGCAATCGCTAAACTTCCGAACCTTGATATGGTAGATGAGCCAAAGGTGGTCGATGTAGACTTTGAGGTGTTGGAATGACAGAGCAAGACTTTACGGAAGCGTTCTTCCATGTCGTTTGTTATAACGGCTATGAGGAAGATATAAAAGAGTGGGCGAGAATATGCGGTGAGCAAGAATATCCGTTCGTATTTCTTTATCGGTGGAATTTGCACAACGACCCGTTCTCTCGTTCCCAATTAGAAGTGCTTAATATCATACTCGTGACATTGTTCGGTGACTACGGCACAAGTCCACGAACAGGGTGGATAGAAAAGAAACAAGAGTGCAAAGAGTTTTTGGATAAAATCATAGAAATGTGTGCTGATAGGGAGTGAGTAACACCATTAAAAATGGGAGTTCCCAAAGACAATGAAGGGAAACTCCCCGAAAGGACGCAAAACAATGATAATTGTTTTGATGTCTAATTATACCACGAACTTGAGAATTTATCAAGACCTATTTGTAGGCACAATCTCGTTGCTCTTGCATGGGAGAGAAACCCCCTACAACCCCCTAAATCGCCTATTTCACGCACAAAAAAGCCCAAGACGATAAATATATCGCTTGGGTTATTTTATTGGCTAATTTGGGCGGTTTGCCGTTCCGAAGCGGTTTTGCCCAAAACTTGCCCAAGGACTTGCCCAAGAATTCTCTGTCGGTGTAGTTCCTCTGTACATCAGGCTTGTCCCCTATAAAACGGTTCTGCTACGACATATATATAGTTGTGTTCTGCACCGCTCTCATTAGAGTTAATATCAATAGTGAATATAAGTCTTACGTATGTCCCATAAACCACGTAGTTGGGTATAAGCAAAGAAATTGCTACAGTATCACTATTATCGTTCTTGACTATAGATGTTGGGCAACAATAACTATCACCAAGCATAGCGAACACGGGAAGTACCCCAGATTTGGCTTGAGCAAGAGCCGATTCTGCAGTAGCAAAGTCTTCACTTGTAACTACATCTTGAAGACTATTAGATGCCGCAGAAGCATTGCCTGATGTCAAACAAGCAGTCACGGCACTTTGCACTGTGGATAGCATTACATTTTGAATTGCCGAACTAAATGCATAGACTTGACCACTAACACCGCCACCGCCTGACAGTTTCTTGGCGAGTAATATATCTGTGTATGACATATCAGCCACCTACCTTTGCCCAATTCTCACCGTCAAAGTAATAGAAATCTCCTGTGTCAAGTTCAAGGAACAAGGCGTTTGTGCCAACTCCCTCTGTGGGTTTAGTGTCGTCGTGCAGACCTCTCCACTCCTGTCTTACACCAAAATCTTCGTCGTTAGTTTTTGTTATTGCCATCTTATTTGCCCTCTCTATTGGCAGATACAAGGCATATAAGAACTATGCCAAGTATCAGCCCCGCTATAAATGTAAATATATATTTCATTTTCCGAATACCTCGTTAATTGCCTTTGCGATTGCAAAGAGTATCTCGATGACCAACTTCTTCCAAAGCGGAAGGTTCTCGTCTGCGTCACCGTCAACGGGGGTTTCGGTAATGTCCTCTGTTGGTGGTACTACCACGGGCGGTTCGGCTACTGTGGGGTATTCTATCCACGGCATTTTGCCATGTTCCTGCCATGCGTAGCATTTAACACCCATATAAGACCTTGTGCCATCATTGGCTATGTCGGAAAGGTGACAACCGTTCTCCCATATTGGAGTGAACTCACACACTTTCCTTTTGCCGTTGATTTCTCCGATGTAAACTCCTGCGTGGCTACCACCGTTTGCAACAAGGTAAAGGAACTCACCTTCCTGTATGTTGCTCATGTCGGTGCTTCTGTCGTAACAATGGGCGAGCATTTGTCCACCCGTCCAATCACCGAGTTCTGCATTTGGCTGATAGCAATAATGTCCCGCCGTTGTGTCGTAGGCTATGGCACAGTTGCTCCATAATGCACTCTTGATGTAGTTCCAACAATCTGCCGTTTTGAAGAAGTACCCATTCTCCCATCTTCCGTTAAGAAGGTTGTTGGGGAATGAATTGTCATACAAGGTCGGTACGCTATCCAAGTGTTCGCACATCGCCTTGAAGTCTGCCCATTTTACTTTATCCATGTTACTTTCTCCCGTATAGTGATACGCACACCCATATTACCAATAGGGTTGCGAGTACCACTATATCTCTACTGCTCATTTTTCTTCGGTTATTTCCTTCGTCTTTCCAAGTTCGCTCATGATGGGCGAGAGGATAGACATGACCAATGCCGTAATAGCAGGTTTGAACGCAGGGTCGATGTTGAACTCGCCTATGATAAGGTCGAGGTTGGAGATAAAGACACCTATAATACCCTGCACTATGGTTCTCGCTAATCTCCATTTCGTGTCGTTACTGTGTAAAAAGTCATTCCACATATCAGTTCTCCTTTATTTTTCTGCTACTTTCTTTTGTAGTTCTTTGATGTCTGCTCTGTTCTCGTCTATGCGGTTGAAGGCGGTCTTGACATCTCTTTTGAGTATCGTGACATCTTCCTTCACGGTTTCCATCTTTGTGGCTTCCTTATCAAAGCGTTTCTCAAGTTCGTCCATTCGGTAGTTGAGAAGTGCCTTGATTTTGTCACTTGACACCGTTGCTCCTATGACCGTACCGATTAACGCAAGCACCGCTACGATTATGCTTCCTATGTCCATTACTCTTCGACACCTTCTTCCTCTTGTTTCTTCCAATACTCCAAGTTGGGAATAGTTGAGTCCCCTTTGATGATTACGCAGAGAGTTTCGTTGCGAGGGTCTTTGCTTGTTCCCCTATAAGCGAGTTCTGTGTGCATTTTAGATAGGCATTCATCATAATCGGTATATTTGAATACCGCACAAGTGTCATTGTTTTGAATGATGACGAGATAGTAATTCATTGTTGTTCTCCTTTACGCATATATGTATGACCAAGATATAATTGCCGTACCGCCACTAAAGTTGAGTGCAGAAGTTGCCCTTATGGTGATATTTCCACTTGTGTCTATCCAACCGATATAACTACCACCAAGATAGAAACCGCAACCCATAACATCGGTTTTAGGAATTAAAGCCGATACCTTACCGACAAAGATATTACTTCCTGCCGAATAACTACCCGAAGAAGCGTTTAGTTTAAGCGTGAGTTGACACCAACGCCCCCAAACACTAAAAGTATATGAGGATATTGTTTGCCCACTTGAACGAGAGAGATAAGTTGATGTAAATTGGAGTGGGTTAAACCCAACCGTCATTGTATCTGACCCGTTTCTCCAAACAAACCTCTCTGCGTCAAGAAGGACATCTGTTCCACCCGATGTGATAGGTTGCATTACATAGTAAGGTCTGTTACCTGCTTGTATGCGGTTGGTGTCTACTGTGATAACCCCTGTATTATTTCTGTCAAAGATGTATCTACCACTTGTTTGCCAAGCAGAACCGTTATAATAACCCCTTGAGTAAAGTCCTTGTGTTTGGGAAGCAGGTGTCCCTGCAAACCCTAAAAACATTGCTTCGTTGCCAGGGTCACCTGCAAGTACATTTCCTATTGACGATTGTTCCGTGATACAAAGTCTTGGGTTGGTCGACTTGACCATACTTATATGCCCTGCCCCAACCTTTAAATTTCCTGTGTTGATATTGGTTGACATATTGAGGTCTACTTGGTTAGCCGTAGCCTTCTGCCCCATTGCTATGCCGTAGTGACCACCACTATAAATGAAGTCAAGTCCTCTTCCACCTTGAGTAAGGGTATCCGTTGTGACTACGGAATTGCCGTATCCGTCACTTAATGTGAATGTGACCGAATAGGTATTGTCTGCCGACAAGTTTCCACCACCAAGCCAAATTGCCGTTCCGTTGGTTGCCGTTCCTGTGTAGGTGTCAACCTTGATGGTGCAAGTGGTGGTTATTGCCGTTGTGCCGACCTTCCCTTGCGAGAAGTTAGCCGTTGCTTTACAGTATGTTCCTTCATCACTTGCTACACCACTTGAGTTGCCTGTTGACCACCTTACCGCACTTACCGATGAGAACGCAGGGGGAACATAGGCATAGGTTGTTATGCTCACATTTCCACTTGTGGTTGATGTTCCGTTTTCGTCTGTTGCGGTGTATTTATATGTATGACTTCCTGCACTCGGAGCGGTTACATTGACCGTCTTGTTGTACGAACTTGACCCTGTGGTTGTGCTTATGACCGACCCATCTTGGTAAAGCGAATAGGTGATGGTGTCGCTTCCTGTGTTGGAAGTTCCGTTCATCGTGAAGGTGATTACGCTTCTTCCTGCGACCACCATTGAGGAATACTTATTCGTTGCCGTATAAGTAAGGGCTGTTACGGTCGGTGGTGCTACGGGACAAGTGCCACTCCCCGATGAACGATAGTCTGTGTTCCAAGTGCCGTAGTAAAAGTTACCACTTACCGACAAGGTGACTTGACCACCACTTATCGTACAATCGGAAAGTTTTGTTTCTCCGTTATACACCACAGTATTCGGTGTGTAGTTTCGCCAATCAATGTCACCACGATAATATGAGTTGCCACCGACATTGACAGTTAGTCCGTATATAGAGTTCCAATAAGATGTGTGACTTGCGGTTGCCGTTACCGTCCAAGTGAACTTACTATTTGCAAAAGTATAGGTTAAGTCAAACCTTTGTGTAGGGTCTGCATATACAGGGTTTCCGCTTATTGTTGTTGCCATATTATGCTCTCCATTTAAAAGTTAATCGGTTATCGTTATCACTACCACTCGCCACCAAGAGCCAATGGTCGCCAAGTTCAAGTTGCCTTACGATGTGTCCGTTGATGACGAAGAATTTGTAATCACCACTCGTTGCGGTGATGGAAAGTTCCGTCAAGTCCGCAGGAGTAACATCATTACCCGATGATGGGACAAAGTGAAGTCTTATATAGTTAGTGTTTGCACTTGTGGTAAACACTAACGGGCTTTCTCCCGACCCATCATTTTGTAGGTAACTTGCACTTGTGTTTGAACTATATGCACGAACAAAAACCGCCCCATCGAACAAAAATGATATTCTGTATTGGGTAGAAGGGTTTACTGCTATATATCCGTTCGTTCTCAATCTGTTTGTGGCATTATAGTTAGCCCCCGCAGAAGAAATCCCACCTTGATTTATTGGGTTTACTTGTGGGTTGTATAATTCATCAAGTCCTATGTATGCCTTAACATCATCACTTGGGTCATAAAACTTGAGTGCTTCATTGGTGAGTATTGCTTTTGCATTTGTCCCTGCTTCACCCAATTCCAAACCATCGGCAGAATAACGAATGTATGTCTGTTGCTCTACTGCGTGATTGTTCACTTGGTCTTGAGCATAGTTTTGCAGAGTGATAGTAACATCTTTTGCCGTCTGCGTGATGGTTGAACGAAGGTTGGTGTTCAAATCATCTTCTGCACCTGTTGCCCTTTCAACCTCTGCCGTGATAGCGTCGGCGTTGACCGCTATTCTCGCCGAATTGACCTCTGCACTTCTCTCTGTCCTGTCGGCTTGTCTTGCACTTCCCGATAGGTAGTCAAAGTCATCAACAGGCTCAAGTCCTTCCGCACTTATGTCTGCCCACATTCCCCTGTTAAAATCACAGACGAGTGTGCCAACTATGGAAGTTACCGAATTAACTGTGACAGTATCTCCTATCTCGGTCGCAGGGTCTAACTCTGCCCCTGTTGCAGTATATGGGTGATAGAATGTACCACCCAAGCCTGTGAGTATTTCGGAAGCGATGAGGTTGGCTTGTGTGCCGTCAGTTATCGTCTTGACCTCGCACTCAAACTCTCTGCCGTCATTGGGGGTTGCTTGTGCGTGTCCGTATAGGGACACCCCATTACTGTCATAGCCATAATAGACATAGACATCGGTGACAGGGGCGATGTCGTCACCCTTTTCAAAAGCGGTAACATTCCTTCCCAAGTCAATGAGTGTCGGTGATGTCCAATCGGCATTTTTCACCAAACGGAGAACGGCTTTTTGTGTTCCACTATCGTCTTGGAAAGCCGTCGTCCAATTCCCACAACACGCAACCGCTATGTCCGACAGTATCTCCCTAACGGTGTAATTATACGGAATACTCGGCATAGTAATGGTGTCCAATACTTGGGTAGCGTCCTCAAGTTCAAGTCCTATTCCTGCGAAGTTACTGTCTATGACATCTCCCCATGTTATTACTTCAAACGAAGTCACATCTGCGGGGGTTATGTCATCATCATCAACGGTTTTTAATGCCACACGAATAAAGTATGTTGTTGCTCCTGTGGTAAATGTATACGGAGTGCTTTGCCAACCATTGTTACCAATGTAAACTTGGTCTGCGTCATACTCATAGATACCCACCATCAAGTTGCTATTGCACTTATATTCTGTGGACGGTTGTACACTTATATAACCACTTGTGCGAACTCTCTTGGGATAGTTG
>Ga0310690_10001520_pt1 | contig 40977 bp, 65 predicted proteins | sample AusTroGonzalo_MG_2_FD_207661 | JGI IMG/M metagenome (GOLD analysis project Ga0310690, IMG submission 207661) | Bovine rumen microbial communities from tropical cattle in Woodstock, Queensland, Australia - Gonzalo_04 (v2) (version 2) | ecosystem: Host-associated > Mammals > Digestive system >... | reverse complement strand
TAAGAGTGGCAAATGGAGCGGTGTTTAACGCATCGGATTATGATTGTGTTGGGTTTTCACGAGTCGAAATAATTGATACAGGCGAGTTCGCAAGCCTAACTTCAGTTCCATCAAACGCATACACAAAGACGTATGGTTTATCAACAGCATATCTTCCCGTGGCAACAAATATTGGAACGTCTGGATTTGAGTCCTGCCCTGATTTGACAGAAGTTAATGCTCCTGTATGTGTATCAATGAGCACTCTTGCGTTTGCATATTGTTCGGCATTAAGTAGCGTTTCATTCCCGGAATGCACATATATTGGACAATGGGCGTTTGAAAATTGCGTAAACCTTGTCAGCGTTTCGTTGTCTAATGTTGAAACAATAAGCAAGGGCGCGTTTACCAGTTGTACGTCTCTTCAAGCCGCAAGTTTCCCAATGTGTACAGTAGTGGGTGATGAAGCGTTTGCCGGTTGCGATAACTTGACATCAATCAGTTTGCCGATGTGTTCCAGTTTTGGTTCTTATGCGTTTTGGAATTGTACAAAGTTGGCTGAAGTCAATTTGCCTGAGTGTAGAACAGTAACAGAAAGCATGTTTACCGGGTGTTCATCATTAACCACGGTTTCCCTGTCAAGATGTGAAGTTGTCGGAGAAGGCGCATTCTTGTATTGTAACGCACTCCGTGAATTGAGCTTACCAAAATGCCGTACCATAAAATCGAGAGCGTTTTATCAGTTGTTTTCGCTGTCTTCCTTGTATTTATTAGGAAACTACGTCGTTAGTTTGGAAGACAAAAATGCTTTGTCATACACGAATTGTTACACATATGTGCCGTCAAGCCTGTATAATCAATATAGAAATGCACCAAATTGGAGCACAGCAGATACAATTATAATGAGCATGTGAGGTGAAATATGGGAGTAACAATAGCATACAATGACACGGTGATACATCAAGCGGAAAGCGGAGATACTTTCACGCTGAACACTGATGGTAAATATATGAATGGTGATATAGTAGTTGCGGTTGGAGAAGATGATATTCCAAGTGCGGAAGGAGAGGAATTTTAATGGTTACAATCTACGAACACATGACACACAATAAAATGCTGAAAGATGTACGGTGTTTGAGCACCGATGAAAAGCCGCTGAACAACATTCCAAACGGGTCAACATGTATTGAAATTGATACCGGAACTGGATTCTTGTATAATACAGATGGTAATGAATGGGTAGAATTACCAAGTGGCGGTAGCGTTATTATCAATCCTGCAACGGGGGTGGAGTTCTAATGACACAGTATAAAGTTACAGATTCACAGTTATCAAGTATTGCAAATGCAATAAGAACAAAAGGTAGTACGTCAGCACCGCTTTCATTCCCAGATGGATTTATTTCTGCTGTAAACAACATACCAACAGGTGGAGGAGCGAATCTTGGTTCTCTTGAAGTTTCAGTTAATGGGGAATATACACCGACGGGCGGTCTTGATGGATTTGACAATGTAATTGTTAGTGTTCCTCAATCTGGCATTACTCCGACTGGTAGTATCAGCATCAGCCAAAATGGAACGTATGACGTTAGTTCTTTTGCGGAAGCGGTTGTTTCCGTTTCCGGTGGTGGAGGAACAGTGCATGGTTTTGTTGAATTTTCTGGAGTAACATTTTTTGACGCATCAGGAATTACAAGCATTCCGTCCTTCGGTTTTAGTAACACTGTTGCCCTAAAAACCGTAAGCCTTGATTTATGTGAATACGTTGGCGAACAGGCTTTTAGTTCATGTTCAAATTTAAGCGAAGTTTTTATGCCAATGTTAAAACAAATTAAGGCATCCGGATTCCGTCAGACAGGCCTTGAGAACATTTCATTCCCGTTATGCATGTCTTTATCAAACGATGCGTTTTGGAGTTGCTCAAAATTAACGAATGTTTATCTTCCTAACCTCTTATCAATCGATGGAAATGCTTTTGCCAGATGTGTCAAACTTTCGTCTATAGATTTACCAGAATTGTTATATATGAGTGGGTCTGGTGCTGATTACGGTACATTTTTTTCTTGTGTATTACTTTCGTCCGTATCGATACCAAAGTGTTCGCAACTTGGTGCATATGATTTTCAAAAATGTAGTTTGCTTAGAGAGATTTCTTTACCTGCTTGTGGCATTATTGGTAATGGAGTGTTTCGCAGTTGTACTGCTCTTGAAAGTGTGTATATTGGGTATAGTTCTGTTGCAACGCTTAAACATATTAATGCGTTTGCGTCAACACCAATGTCTCTATCGTCATATTTAGGTTATTTCGGGTCAATTTATGTTCCTGCATCACTTGTTAATGAATATAAAGCCGCAAGTAATTGGAGTGTATATTCGGATAGAATTACGGCAATCAATGAATAGGAGAGTAATATGAAGTTACAGATTTTAGTACCACATTACCATGAAGAACATACGGTGTTAAAACCACTCCTGGACAGCATTGCCCTTCAGCAAAATGTTCCGTTTGATGAGATCGGAGTTATTATCTGCAATGATGGTGATGATGTTATATTTGGCAAAGGGCTGTTTGACGATTACCCGTTCAAAGTAGAATATCACATCGAGCCGCAACGTGGTGTGTCAGCTACACGGAATGCTTGTTTAGATTATGCTACGGCAGACTATGTTATGTTCTGTGATTGCGATGATATGTTTATGAATGTATGCGGTCTGTACATTTTGTTCCGGGAATTTGAACAAGGTTTTGACACGTTGATTTCTTGCTTTATGGAGGAAACAAGAAACCCACAGACAAAAGAACCCATATATATGAACCATGATATGGATAGCACGTTCGTCCATGGAAAGGTGCATCGTAGGGAATACTTGTTGAAAAACAATATCCGGTTCAACGATAAGCTGACTATTCATGAAGACAGCTTTTTCAACATTCTATGCCAAAATTTAACAACAGAAGTTAAGTATTGCCAAGTTCCGTTTTACCTTTGGAAGTGGCGTGAGGAATCCGTATGCCGACACGACCCGAAGTACATCCTCAAGACATACAGAAACATGCTCGATTCAAACGATGCATTGATAGACGAATTTTTGTCAAGGGGAAGACAAGATAAAGCGATGTTCTACACAGTGTTCATGGTATTTGATGCGTACTATTGCATGAACAAGCCGGATTGGATAAATCAAGAAAACAAAGAATACAGAGATAGCACAGAGTTGCGATTTTCAGAGTGGTACGAAAAGCACAAAGACTTGTGGAATGCAACGCCGATCACGGACAAAATGGCAATTTCAAATCAAGTAAGGGCAAGAAGCATCAATGAAGGGATGCAGATGGAAGCCGTTACGGTTGATGGATGGTTGAATCATATCGAGGGGTTAAAACATGAGTAAAAACATCACAATCCAAGAAGGTGGAGTTGGAAAAACTTTATCTTATATAAGCAAATTAGAAACAAAAAAACAGGGTGGTGGTTCTGTTATTTGGATACCAGAGGATGAAGTAAAGCTAAAGACAAAAAACATCAAGAAAAATGGAACATACATTGCAGAAGATGATAACGCCAACGGATACTCCCAAGTAACGGTAAATGTAAAAACGGTTGGAACAAAAGAAGGAAGTAGCCGTCCGGGTGGTAGCGGTAATGATAATGAATATGCTGTGGACGTTAACGAAGATGGAGAAATCATTGAAAAAATGCTACCGTCAAAGATTCAAATAACTACACAGCCGACAAAAAAAACATACCATGATGGAGAAGACATAAACACCGCAGGGATGGTGGTTAAAGCGTATGGAAATGACGATTTGATATGGGAATCAGAAGGTTATTCCGGTGGAGTTATCCCGTTGTCAGAAATAACAATAGAACCTACAAAAGCAAGCGCACAAGGCGAAGGTGATGATTGGACAAGTGATGATGGAATAAATGCAAAATTAGTAAATATAACTTATGATTCAGATAGTGGAAAATATGTTGTAAACAAGATCCTTGGTTACAATGGAAACGGGAAACCAGCAACTCTTGGAGGCGGTAGTGGAACGGCAACATTGCTTGTTACAAAAGCGTATAAGAATGGAACACTAGTGCTGTACGTTATGAGGTTGGCAGGTACTAATAACATAGTTGATTTGTATGCCAAGGGTCAAGACGGAAAATGGGGTTTATCTGGTAGCACAACCGCAAAATCAGTTTACAATGAATGGATAGCTGTCGCAGCGTGGACAGAATACCTTGAAGGCTACTTTCCGTTATCAACAAGAGTGCCAGATGGTAGTGCGAGTGATATGCATCAAGAAAGCACAAACACTATTACAGTAAAATGGAAAAGACCGGAAGATGATGAAGAATTGACCGCTGAGTTTACGGTAGCGGTAGAAGGGAATTAGTAATGAACAAATTATGGTGGAAATCCGCAGGAATAAGAGCTATAAAAACAATGTGCCAAACTGCGGCGGCTTTGATTGGTACAAACGCAATTGGAATTCTTGATGTTGATTGGATAAATATTTTATCAGTATCAGCAACCGCCGGAATTTTATCTATTCTCACATCGATCGGTGGTTTACCAGAAGTAAAGGATGGTGACGATAATGAGTAGTGTTACAGCACTTCAATTTATGCGTATTGCTTTACAGCAGTACCATATTGTAGAAAGTCCTTCCGGGAGCAATAATGTTAAATATAATACAGCTTACTATGGTCACGCAGTACACGGTGGAAATTATTCGTGGTGTGCAGTTTTTCCGTGGTGGTGCGGTTGGATTGCGGCTGGAAAAGACGATAGTCTTAATCCGTTTTATAAAAGCAACAATGCCGCTGATATCCAAGATTTAACTGTTAAATACAAGGGCGGAAAATATATTCTCAAACACACATCAAATAATGAAAAGAAAAAAGAAGCGTTACCAAAGGCAAAATTCGGTGACAGTATAAGCATGAATTTTAACGGCGGAAGTAGCCGTGAACACACAGGCTTGATTGTCGGCAGATGGGGAAATGATTATTATTGTTTGGAGGGGAACACTTCCTTTGATGACAAAGGCTCTCAATCAAACGGTGGAGCAGTTGCACTTAGAAAACGCTCATACAAAGTTGGTGTGTGTATAGTAAGACCGGATTTTAAGCCTTTTAATTTCTTTGTTCCAAGCACAACATATATTGGAGAAGTTCCCAAATTGCCCGAAAGAGGATATTTTCAATGGGGGGACAGCAACAAGGAAGTTGGAAAGTTGCAACGTGCTCTTACATGGGTTAATGGATATAAGGTTTCACAAGACAATGACCTTGGTTCTTTGACGTTTGCGGAAATTGTTATATTCCAAGTCGCACACAATCTTGAGCCGGATGGAAAATTCGGTACTGAGTGCTTAAAAAAACTTAAGCAGATTATTGACAGCCACAAATCACCCACAACACCGCCGACAAGCCCTCAAAACGGCGATTTAAGCGATAAAAAGCCACAAGTCAATAATAATCCCAATACGACAGTTAAATTCGCTCAAAAGCAGTATGTACCGACACAGGGGGATAAATGCTATGACCTTTCGGCACATCAAGGAAACTTATCTGTTGAGTATTTTAACAGCATAAAAAAGAAAGGGGTCAACTGCGTTATATTGCGTTCATCTTGGAGTAGGATGGCAAATGGAAAGATGTACCAAGATGATTGTTTTGACAACAATATAAAAAATGCAATCAAGGCAGGTATGCACATCGGTATATACCATTTTTCAGCTTCGGTAAATAGCACTGAATCCGCAACAGAAGCAAAATTTTGTTTGAAAAAGATTGATCCATACAAGGAACATATAGATTTGCCTGTCGGTTATGATTGCGAGTTTGGAACAAAAACAAATTATGGAGACCCACGGTTCACGTCAAAGGTTGCGAAAAAACTTGGAAGAACAGGCATGGGAAAAATGGTTGACGGGTTTTGCAAAGTTATAAAAGACGCAGGTTTTGAACCTATGTTATATGCGAACCTGTCGATGTTTCTAAACTATATGCCGACAGATATTCATACGAAATACAAGATCTGGGTGGCACAATATAATTCAAAGTGTGAGTATTCACACGCCTATTACATGTGGCAGTTCACGAGCAACAACGGAAAACTTGATGAAAATGTGTTTGGAACGCAAGGAACAAATAAAAAGCCTGTCGAAAAGCCGACATCACTTCCTGCACTCCCGGCAAGAGGTTGGTTTCAAAAGGGAGATACTGGTGAGAACGTAAAAAAGATGCAAAAGATATTGATATATCTTGGGTTTAGTTGCGGCAAAAGCGGTGCGGATGGGGAGTATGGTGACAACACCGATTCCGCTGTTTGCAAATATGAGAAAAAGTATGGTCTTACCGTAGACCATGCGTGGGGTAAGCTGTGCAACAAGAAAGCGTCTGATTTACTTGGGCTTCCTATTCCGGAGCCAACAAAAGCGCAGAAGATTTGCGATGTAGCAAAGGAATGTGCATATCCCATCGGCACAAAAAAATCAACGTACCAGTACCCCGACGGCAAGCCAAGAGAAGCCTATAAAAAGGATCTGGACAAAGCATACCCGGACAGAAGTAAATGGGGCAAGCAAACCAGAGCCGGAGCATCCTGCGATGTGTTTGTGGGGACGGTGTTAAGGTGTACCGTTGACGGCAAATTCCCGCGAGGGCTTGATGAGGTAGAACTATACATGAAAACCGAAAGGGGTGAAAAACTCTGGAAGACGGTCAGTAAGGCGGAGCCGGGAGATATTATCTACCAGTTGTACAAGGGCGGCGGCGGTCACATTTTAATTAACCTTGGTGATGGAAAGATTGCAAATGCACATCATGAAGGAAAAACGTACCCTATAATTGAGGAGTATTCCAAAAGCGTAAAGCCAACGTCAAGTTGTAAAAAGATCATAATTTACAGGATTAAGTAACATTCAATCTTGCTATGCTCAATTTGTTCTGATATATTGAAGGTAGGGACATAGGTAAGCAGTATGACAATAGATTTATCATTAGCGACAATCATATACATTGCGTCAAGCCTTACCATTGTTGGGAGTGCTATCAAAATTCTGTTTGAAGCCAAGAAAGCGGTTGAAAAGCCGGTCAAGGATATACAGGACAAGATAGAAGACCATGATACACAACTTGCCCACGATCAGGAACATCTGGAAAAGATAGATGGCTTGATAGAGGAATTGGGTGAGGCGGTCAATTTGCTCGTTTCTGCCAACTGCGTTATTCTTGACCACCTAAAAGATGGCAACAGTACGGAAGCTATTGACGAGACAATAAAAGCGATGGATGGTTGGTTGGTGAGTCGGAAGAAATACAAGGTGGAACAGTGAAAGATATTCCCTACATAGCGCATGAATCTGAAATGGCACGGTTAGAAAGAGTGATAAAAAGGATGTTTATTCTTATTATCATTCTAATCCTGCTTTTGTTTGGTACAAACGCCGGTTGGCTGTGGTACGAATCGCAATTTGAAGATGTGGAAACCACCGTTACGCAGGAGTTAGATTCCGGCAAAGGTGGGAATGCAATCATAAATGATGGAGTACACATAAATGGCGAAGGCGAAACAAACAGTAACGATCAAGCGAAGAGTCCGAAAAAGTAACGGACAGCCACGCCGACAGCACTATTGGAAACGGCGCAGAAAAAAATGATAGAGTACACTAACTCACAGATAGAACATGTTATAGATGAGCATATCCACAACGAAAGAGATCGAAAGATATTAAAGCGCAGGCTGATAGACGGGATATGTTATGAGCCATTGGCTGAAGAGTTCAACCTATCGGTCAGCCAGATCAAACGAATTGTTTACAAAGGTGAAAATGTGGTACTAAAGGCATTCATGTAACTCTTTGCCTCCTTCGAGAAACGCCTACCGGGAAACCGTGGGGCGTTTTTCGTTGACACAAGAAATGGTTTGTTGTAGAATATTAACAGCCGGAACTTCAATCATGCCTGATTTCTGGTTCAAAATTACTTGCTCTTTCGCAGAACAGCGGCTTTCGGGTCGCTGTTTTGTTATGCAATATTTTTTTAAGTTATTTTGTAAAAAAGTATTGACATTGTGTAAACACTCCTTTATAATTAAAAATGTAAGATGAAGTTGTTAAAGAAAAGAAGTTACAAAATGACAGTTTGCGAATACATTTGGGGACAGTACACAAGGTACAATGAAGCGACAGATCGTGAAAAAGCCAGAATGGGTGGAACGATACTTGTAGAAAAAGGAACATTTGAGCATTTCAAAGTATTTTGCAGAAACATCTGTGAGGGTGGATATGTAAAACAACTTGAAAAAGTTGGCATTACGCTTGAACAGTTAAAAGCGGCAAAAGAAGCAGGATACATGAAGCGGCAGGAATACACAAATTGGGAAGCAAGGCAGTTAGGCAGAACAACAGCATATTGGCTTACAAATAAGGGCATCAAAACAATTTGGAATTATTACACAAAGTAATAAACAATAAGCCGGAGGGCGGCGGCAAAACCGCCCACAGGAGGTTCGGCAGATGAAAAGTTTATTCAGAATGATTTTCAAGACAAGTAAGCGGTACACCGCAGACAAAGTATTAGTAAGAATTGGATACCAGTATTAAGGAGGGAGCAAGGTTATGAGCGAGAAAGAGTTGGAAAAAATCCTTGCAACAGAGCAAGACGAAGCAAAAGTTGAACAGGCGATTACAGAGTATTTGAAAGGAGCAAGACAATGACAAACGCAGACATTATTTTCACAAAGTCACAGGAACTTATGAAGCAGGGCATTATTGAGGGTACAGGCAGAGTGTTCAAGGCGATCATAACAAACGCACAGGGCGAGGAAGAAGAAGTTGAAGTTGAAGAGGCAGAGCCGATCCATACCTACGCCGGATGGAAGGAAAGAGGATTCCAAGTGCAGAAAGGCGAAAAAGCAATCGCAAAGTTCACAATCTGGAAGCACGTTACGAAGAAAGCCAAGAACGAAAGCGATGAAGACGAAACAAAAATGTTCATGAAAACAGCATCATGGTTCAAGTTTTCGCAGGTAGCACCTATTGAACAATAGTAGGTTAGCCGAGCGGTGGCGGCTTAAATCCACCGCATTTATCAAGAAAGGAGAAATAAAATGAATTTAGAATTTTGTCATGAGGTAAAAGGCATTTGGGGGTTTTATGATATATCCGAATATTGTTGGTGCTTTGATGATGAAGTGCTCCGCATGATATTCAGGGAGTTGAGAAAAGACAGAAATGCAGTGTTGTGGATTGTAGATGTTAGCGAAGAAGTTGATTTCGAGAACATAGTAAACATATCGTTGTGTTGGGAAACATGGGAAGACTATGATAACTACGACATTACACTAACGATATGGAAAAGTTGGAACAGCCGAGAATCTAAAAAAATAAAATGGGAAAAAGGCAAAAGGATTTTCCGGGAGATAATAAAAAAGGCAAAGAATGGTGATGTGAAAGCAAATGACATAGAAATGAAATAAAACAGAATCAGTAATGAGCCGTTGGCGAACTCGTCAGCGGCTTTTTTTATTGTCAAAATTTAAGTGTGGAGGTGAGTTTTATGTTTTCGTACTTTAACAACAATCCAGACAAAGCATTGGTCGGTGATTGCACGATCAGAGCGATTTCAAAAGCAATTGGAAAGTCATGGGACGATACATACATTGGTCTTGCGTTACAGGGATTTCGCATGAAGGATATGCCGTCTTCAAACCGTGTGTGGGGTGAATACCTTTACGAAAACGGATTCCGCAGATTTGTTATTCCAGATTCTTGTCCTAATTGTTACACCATTAAAGACTTTTGCGCTGACCACAAAACAGGTCGATACATTCTTGCGACAGGCACACACGTTGTTTGTGCAATCAATGGCAACTATTACGATTCGTGGGATTCCGGTGAAGAAATCCCGATTTACTACTGGAAACGAGGTGAATAAACATGGCGTACAACAACTATTTCCCTATGGGTTATCAACAGCCGTATTATCAGCAGAATGTTCCGCAGATGGCACAGCCGGTTCAACAGCCACAGCAGAATCAGGGCGTTGTGTGGGTGCAGGGCATTGAAGGAGCGAAGGCGCATCCGGTAGCGGCAGGACAAGCCGTGTTGTTGATGGATTCAGACGCAGATTGTTTGTATTTGAAGTCAGCAGATATGTCCGGGATGCCGTCATTAAGGATATTTGACTACAAAGAGCGCACAGGTGCGCCGACAACGCCGAAAAACGCCGATTTAAGCGAATTTCTAACAAAAGAGGATATATTACCCCTCGCAACCAAAGAAGACGTTAAAAAGGCGATTTCAGACCTTGAAAAGAAATTGAAAGGAAAGAAGAAAGATGAATAATCCGATTTTCAACACGATGATGAAAAATACGCCGTTAGGGAATGTGCAAAACATGATTCAGCAGTACCGGCAGTTTAGGCAGACGTTCCAAGGCGATCCTCAACAGAAAATACAGGAAATGCTGAAAAGCGGTCAAATCACACAGGCGCAAATAGACCAAGCCAGAACTATGGCAACACAGTTTCAAAGTCTATTGAAATAGGAAACAGCCTTGCAAGGGTTTCACAAATATTTAACTAAAGAAAGGAGATATACCTATGTCATTAACTACTTCTGAAATGACACCGGCTGACATTGCGGCGGTAACATGTGGCGGTGGCTACAACAACAACGGCATGAACGGAGATGGATGGTGGATTATCCTGTTTCTGATTCTTGCTATGGGCGGCGGTTGGAATAATGGCGGCTTCGGCAACGGTAACGGTGGCGGTTCCGTACCGTGGTTCATGAACACCGATAGCGACATTGAAAGAGGCTTCGACCAGATGCAGACCAACAACGGCATCCAGAACCTTCAGAACGCAGTAACAAGCGGATTCGCTAATGCGGCAACACAGCTTTGCAATGCAAGTAGCGATATCCAGATGGCACTTGCCGGAGGTTTTGCCGGTGTTGAACAGGGCGCAAATGCCCGGCAGATTGCCAACATGAATCAGGCCTTCGGAATGCAGACAGCGATGATGCAGGGGTTCAACAACATTGGCACACAGTTTGCGGATTGTTGCTGCGAGAACCGTCTTGGGCTTGCTGACCTAAAGTACACGGTTGCAACCGAGAACTGCGCCGATAGAGCGGCACTGTCTGACGGCATTCGTGATGTGATTGCGGCACAGACCGCAGGAACACAGAGAATCCTTGACCAGATGTGCGCCGACAAAATCGATGCGAAAAATGACGAGATTGCACAGCTTCGGCAGGAGGTTCTTTATGCCCGTGGTCAGGCCTCACAGGTTGCACAGAACAGCATGATTATCAACGGCGTGTATGATCGGCTGAACCAGTGCCCTGTTGGCACAGTTCCGGTGTATGGCGAACAGCCGATTTTCACCTGCAATCAGAACAACTGCGGATGCGGTTGCGGTAACTTTTAAGGTGGTGAAATCATGGCAGAATATTTAGCAAACGCAGTTCAGAATGTGGCGTTAAACTCGCCTGTGCTGTTTACGGCTTCTATCCCGTGTCGGAAAGGGTATGTTTACCATGAAGACGAAACAGGGGTTTTTATTCTCCGTGGAATCACTTCCGGTTGTTTTGCAAGATACGCAGTTACGTTTAACGGCAACATCGCTGTTCCAACAGGCGGAGCGGTGACACCGATTTCACTGGCTATAACAGTGGATGGTGAGCCGAGATTGACGAGCAGGGCAATCTTTACGCCTGCGGCGGTTGACGAATACGGAAACGTAACATCAACTGCACTTGTAACTGTACCGAAAGGATGTTGCTTTGCGGTAGCGGTCAGATATGTGGACGCAACCACTGACGATCCTGCCGTGACTCCAACACCGTTGATTGAGGTACAGAATGCAAATCTTGTAATCAACCGAGTTGCGTAGAAAGGAGAAAGCTATGGAGTATATGCACGACATTAAAGACATGCTGTGTGACGAACTGGAGCAGATTGCCGAAAAAGGCGAACTGACAGCCGGAAGCCTTGACACAATCCAGAAGCTGACGCATTCGCTGAAATCCATTGATACAATCATGGCTATGGAAGGTTATTCCGGTGATAGATATGATGGGTATGATATGGGCGGACGCAGTTACGCCAGACGGGATAGCCGTGGGAGATATTCAAGGCGTGGCAGTTATGCCAGAAACGGAATGCGTGGAGGATATAGCCGAGACGATGAAACGGACAAGATGGTGGCGAAACTTGAAAAGATGATGAACGAAGCGTCCGACCAGAATGTCAAGCATGCAATCGAGCAGGCTATTAACGCAATCGAAATGTGATGATTAGTAAACGGGAATTAGATGGTGCTATAAGAGAGTGCGAAGACGCCCCGGTAAGTTACCAGACCTGTGAAAAGTTAGCAACTTTTTATACAATTCGGGATCACATAGCAGTAGAACCGACAGAAGTGGCATATTCGTATGATGAGCCGCCGGGAATTGGTGATTATGGAGAATCGGAGTTCCTTCAAGCGGTCAAAGGTCATCCAGAGGGCGAGATTTTGCTTCTCATGGACGAACTGATGCAAACCATACTGATTACTAACCCACGATTATATCAAGGCGTTATGCGGCAAATTAAAGGGCAGATTTAGGTCTGCTCTTTTTTTGATTTGTAATATAAAAAAATATTGACATTTAATATTGAATAGTTTATAATTTGTAACGTAAGATGAATTTGTTTGGAGAAAGGAGGAAAAATGAACGGTTATGAAAATCTGCGTAGGCTTATGTATATGCACGATATGACAAAAGCAGATGTTATCAGAGAAACCGGAATCACAAGACCCGTTTTGGTAAATTGGGAACATGGTCGCACAGACCCATCGTTGAAGACACTGAAACGCCTTGCGAAGTATTTCGGCGTAAAAGTCTCATTCTTTATGGAGGGAGAATAATGAAGCAAGAGCAAGTAATCTTGAACCATCTGCGAAAGCATGGGTCTATAACGTGTTGGGAAGCCATACAGTTATATCATGTGACACGATGCCCGGAGATTATACGCAGATTAAAAAAGAAAGGGCATAAGATTAAATCAGAGCAAGTAAATTACAAAAAAGAAGGAGGAACATGGCATTACGCCGTGTATACGTTGGAAGATGAAAACATACAGTGACGCACAAGTAAACAACATTTGCAGAGCAAGATTTGAAAGTGAATACGGCTATGATCCGCTTAATCCGCCGGAAAGGGAATCTCATGAAACGTGTAGCATTTGCGGAGATGAGATTGAATCCGTCGTTGTGTGCGATAACTGCAAGCAAACGATTATTGATGAATTGGTTTGGCTTAAAAAAGAGTTGAAAACAGATTGGGGAACGCTGTGGGATGCCATTGATTCTGTATGGGAAGAAGCGGAGGAAAAAGGATGATTTTGTATATTGGAGTAGCCGGAGTGCCGGAAAGCCTTATTCCATTAGAATTCAAATCTTTGGAAGAAGCAAAAGAGTTTAGCGATTGTATCCACAAAAGGTACATGGAATCAGAAAACAAGCTATTTATGGTGATTGAAATTGATGCAATATATGAAGAAAGGGATAGAAAATGCACGGAGTAAAAGCATGGGAAATCGCATTGTTTATGGCGGTATGTGCAGGAATTATGATTGCCTGTGCACTTGGATATAATTCGGTAGTGCCTGCTTATTAGGAATGGGAAAGCATGAGCGAAGCCGCAAGACAATTAAAATTACAAGTATCAAACATTTCACATTGTTGTAAATGACGAATTAAAAGCACAGGAGGTTACAAATGGCAGGTTTATTTAGACCGTTAATGGCAGAAGAAATTGAAGTAAGGGTGGGTTCTGTAATGAGTGACGGTGCAACGTTGTTACTGTTTAAGGATTCACGTTGCGACATGAACATCTTGGACGAAACTGTTGGTGCGATGAACTGGAAAAGAAGCCATTCCAGAGACAACGCTAACTGCACAGTTTCGATCTATAATGAAAAGATTGGAGAGTGGGTCAGCAAAGAAGACACCGGAACAGAATCATATACTGAAAGAGAAAAAGGCTTGGCATCTGACAGCTTCAAACGTGCTTGTGTAAATTGGGGAATCGGGCGAGAATTGTACACATCGCCAAGAATCAAGATCAAGTGCGAAACAAAGCCAAAGGGAAACGGCGGCTATGAGTTGTCAAACCGTTGGGAGTTTTGGGGAGTAGAAGTCACAAGGATTGGTTATGATGACAGTGGCAACATCAATGAGTTGGAGATTGTCAAAGGGAACAATATAATTTTCAGCCTTGATGAGAATGTAAACCATTACCCGGATGTAAAGAAAGCTGAAGCCGACATGACAAACACGATCACGGAAGCACAGAGAAAGACGTTGATTGAATTGATGCGTGAAGCAAATGTTGATATAGATAAGATTATTAAAACATACAAAGTTGACAGCATCGTTGAACTGACACAGGAACAGTATGGAAATGCTTTGAACCGGCTGAAAGCTACAAAGGAGAAAAAGAAGTGAGATCGATATTGCAGGATGAAAAAAGGTGCTATGTGACAGGCTCTACAACGGGTCTGCACAAGCACCATATATTCGGCAGTTTTAACAGGAATAATTCGGAAAAATATGGTCTGTGGGTCTGGTTGCGATGGGACAGACACATAGAAAATTCGCCGCATAGTACACCGCACAATGATGCAACCGTTGATTTGATGCTGAAGAAAACAGCGCAACGGAAGTTTGAAGAAACCCACACAAGGGATGAATTTATGCAAATATTTGGGAGGTCATGGCTATGAACGAATATGATCTGATTAACGACATACAAGAGTTATGCAAAGATTTAACAAAAGCCGGGAAGCAAATGCAAATGTATGGCAAAGCCTATGCAGAAGCGGAGCGTGATTATAAAATTTGCTTACGTCAACATGCTCTCAATTTAAGGGCAACACAAGATATGCCTGTCACATTGATAAATCAAGTTGTATATGGCATCGAGGAAGTGGCAAACAAAAGATTTCAACGGGATGTTGCAGAAAGTATGTATAAAACCTCACAAGAAGCCATAAACACGCTCAAATTGAAGATTAGGGTGCTTGATGCACAAATACAACGTGAATGGGGATCGGCAGGAAAAAGTATTTGATTATACATAGTACATTTGTTATAATATATGTGAACCTGTGATAGCGAGAATACGCCGTAGCAGGTGGTACGGTTGGTACAGTATGTCGGGACTGTATCAACAGAAACTAAATATTGTACCAACCGAAGCGGTTATGCGGAGAGTGCCGACACACTCAAAGCAAAACCGTTTTTATTTACAGGAGATATTATGAACCGTGATTTTAAGGGTGTCTGGATACCAAAGGAAGTTTACCTTGATACCAGATTAACCGCACTTGAAAAGATCATACTTGTTGAAATAGATAGCCTTGATAATGGAGAAGACGGTTGTTTTGCAAGTAATGAATATTTGGCAGAATTTTGCCAGTGTACAAAAGTTAAGGTGTCAACTGCAATATCTAAATTGATTGAGTTTGGATATTTAGACAAAGCCGGATTTGATGGTAGACGCAGAATATTGAAAAGCAGACTTAAACTTTCTTTAAGGCAGACACAAACAAATTTTAAGGCAGAAATAAACAAAGTTGATAGTAATAATAAAGATAATAAAATAGTTAACAAAGATATATATAGCGATGTACCTGATGATATAAAAGATTTGTTCATGGAGTGGGTTGATATGAGGAAGTCTATAAAGAAGCCTGTTAGAAGCAAGGGAACAGTAACAAGGGCGATCAATGAACTAAACAAATTGTCACAAGATACCGAGGAACGGCGAAAAATCATCGAAAGAGCCATCGACAGGAATTGGTTAGGGTTTTACCCATTAGATGATAAAAAACCCGTTAAAACGGTAAATAAGCCGCCAGAACCACCAAAGTACAAACAGTATGAGCCAGAACCGGAGATAGATGCAGTTCCCATGCCGGATGAGATCAGAAAGAAGATATTAAGCTATGAAAAAGAACTCAGTGTGTAAAGACTGCAACGATAGGCATATAGGTTGTCATAGTAGTTGCGAAAAGTACATTTCAGAAACAGAAGAAATCAAAAAAGAAAAAAACAAAATGTGGAAATCCCAAAACATTGACAGGGCAGTAACTGGATTAGAAGTAAGAAGAATAAGGAGAGCGAAAGGAGCAAAGGAATGAATGTAACAGGACATACAAAGATTTACAGAAAAGACTTTAACGGCAGGCCGAGTTATTCAAGGTGCATTGCATCGCAGGAATACAAAGACGGTAAAAAAGGCGATTGGATCAGGGCATACGAAAACGTACAGTTTCCCAAAGGCGCAGACATTCCAGACAGGAGCATTGTTGAGATAAAAGGGTTCGAAGCAACGTACAACAGCAAGAACGGAGTACAAAGAAAGTTGGTCGTGCAGGAGTACAAGGTTTTGGATGCGCCAACAACACAACAGGAAGTAACAACGGGTTTTCAAGGGTTAAGCGATGATGATATACCGTTTTGATTGATGTTATAAGGCGAGCGGTAGTGCCGATTTCTACTGCCAAGACCCTTTAACATATAGTATTAGTTTTCGGGAGCTTTTGGTCAGATCATTAAGAGTGCGAAACAGCCAAAAGTTCCCGACCCCAAAAGGGAGGAAAAAATGATAGTAAACATAGAAAAGGTTGAAAGGATACTGGAACACTACGGGAAAAAGCATCAAATGTACAAGGTGGCGGAAGAATTATCAGAGTTGCAAACGATAGTCATACAAGATGCAAACGAAAGCGGAAAAGTGCCTGTAAGCCGAATAGCGGAAGAAATTGCAGACGTATATGTAATGCTCAAGCAGTTGGAAATAATGTATTGCATGGATGATAGAGACATACAACCGATTGTTGATTACAAAGTGGAAAGGACATTAGCATGTATCGAAAGATTAAAATAAGTATTCCGTTATGTCCGATCACAAAGAAAAACAGTCAAAGGATAATAACAAGGCATCTGCCGAGCAAAGGAAAAAGCGTTCCGATCATCATACCTTCAAAAGCGTATGAAGAATACGAAAAGGCTTGCGGATATTTTATTAAACCAAAGGAGATAAAAATTGATTATCCGGTCAACGTCAAATGCCTGTATTACATGCCTACACGGAGAACGGTTGATTTAACGAATCTGCTTGAAGCAACAGACGATATATTGGTCAAGTATGGGGTTCTTAAAGATGATAGTTACAAGATCGTAGCGGGGCATGACGGAAGCCGGGTAAGAGTAGATAAGGAAAACCCACGGACGGAAATATATATTGAAGCCATTGAAAACGCAGATGAATTGTAATATACTTAATGTGCAAATCGATCATAGATGTCATAGAAAAAACCGCTCATGCAGGGGAACCCGCAGGGCGGTTTTTTCATATAAAAAATATTTTTCGCTAAATTATAAAAAAATGTTGACATTTGATATAATATAATTTATAATGTCATTGTAAATTAAGTTTATTGCAGACAAGAGCAAGTAAGAAAGGAGAAAGTAACATGAATTTTGAATGGATCAAGTGTGAGGATAAGTTACCGGAAATGCCAACAAGCCCGTTTGGTCAAAGACAATATCTTGTTGCATGGAAAAGCGCAGACAAGTATTCGTATAGTACAATATCATGGGCGGCAGGGTGGAATTGTAGCCTTAATTGGGACGGCAAGATTATCAGAAAACATGAGATAAAAGACATAGTTGCATGGGCTGAAATTCCAGAATATGAAGATTAGTTAAAACAGGGGTATTGGGGAACTTTGAAAAAACGAAAGGAGTTACAAAATGGCAAAGAACACAGAAACATTATTGGGAGTACAGATTCCAGAAATCAAGACAAACACAATGCAGTTGAGAGTAGAAGGAGATTCGCCGCTTATCGTACACGCATGGAGCGAAAAAGCGAAGAAGATGATTCTCGACAAGCAGATGAAAAAAGCCACATCAGCAAAAGAAGCAAAAGACCCGTGGATGGATTATTGCGAATCAATGTATTGGCTTGACGGTATGCCGGAAAACCCGACAGAGGAAGACGTTGCAGAAGCAAGATTCGGATTTCCTGCTTGTGCGTTCAAGGCGGCGGCGGTTGATGCAGGGTATCAGCAAGGTATACTTGCAAAGAAAACCACAGCAAGAGGAGCGTTTCACATTATCGGCGATATGGTAGAAATCAAAGGAACGCCAAATATGCGTGAAGATATGGTACGCATCGGAATGGGAACGGCTGACATCAGATACCGTGGAGAGTTTAAAGAATGGTCTGCAACGCTGACGGTAAGGTATAACCCCGATGTAATGAGCGCAGAACAGATCGTAAACCTCATTAACATGGGCGGGTTTGCAAACGGTGTAGGCGAGTGGAGACCGTCAAAAGATGGTAGTTTTGGGACATTCCATGTAGTAGCTGAATAAGATTTGGCAGGTCTGGTGCGGATAGGTTTGTTACGTTGGGTTTGGGTAGGTCAAGGTTCGGTAAGGCAGGTATGGTGCGTAGTGGTATGTTCCGGTAGGGTAGTGTTTGGTTTGGCTCGGTTAGGCAGGCATGGTCAGGCATTGTACGGTGCGCAGAGGTATGATTAGGTACGGTCAGTTATGGCAAGGCAGGTAAGGTTAGGCGTGATTAGGAACGGTGATGTAGGGCAAAGCATGGTTAGTTCAGGTGAGGCAGGCACGGCGAGTTGAGGTTAGTTGGGGCAGAGAAAGGTTTGGTTTGGTGCGGCAGGTGGGGCATGGTATTAAATGGCGAGTCATGGCGAGTTCGATGTGCGGCAAGGCAAGGTCGGCTACGGCAGGCAAGTTTTTTACAAAAGAAAGGAGTAATGTAATGGTATTTGAAAAAGAGTATTCGTGGAGAATTCCACACAGGGTTGATGCACAAGTCACAGGAAAGGTAATGGAGCAAATTGAGGAAAGGGATGGATGCGTAACAAAAGAAGCATTCCTTGAAGAATCCAGACCGGAAAATGCACCGACGCACGAACTGTTTGAATGGGATGATACAGTAGCCGCCGAACGGTACAGATTGGAGCAATCAAGACACATCATCACAGATTTGCAGGTAAAGATTATACGGCAGGACGTAGAGAAAAAAGCTCCAGCTGTCATAAAGGTTACAGTAGGGAACAAAACAAAGGGTGAATACATCAATGCGGAAACCGTAATGCAGACAGATGAATTGCGAAAAATAGCCTTGCAAAATGCGTTGTATGATTTCAAACAGTTAGAAGCAAAATACGAAGATTATACTGAATTGGCAGACATATTTACAGCAATTCATCAGGTAGAAAGGAGAGTTATCTAATGGGAGTATATATCAAAAGCATAACGGTTGATGAATTCAAAAAGATGTGCCGCTTGAATATAAAAATTTGGAATAACCTTGTCGAAGTACCAGAACCACATGGTCGGCTGATAGATGCCGATGCACTTGCAGATGACTTGGAGTACGATGCGTCACACTATGAAGAAGACCACGAAATGAAATTGAACTGTGCATCATGGTTGCGTTCAAATGCAACACCAACAGTAATAGAAGCGGAGGGCGAGTAGATGAAAGAAGCATCAAAGAAGCAGATAGATTATGCAGAAAAGATTGCTAAAACACTGAACATAGATTTGCCGGAAGAGAAAACTGCATACGCATATTGGAAGTTCATTAACGAACACAAGAATGATTATAAGTGGGAGAGAAGCAGAATTTTCAATGAGACATATGGAGAAGAAATCAGCCATGTATATTGTGAGAGTTGGTTTTGTTAGGAGGGCGAGTAAATGTACGCAGGTGGAGATATTGATATTTTTTAGCGGAGGGCGAGTGATGGAGAACTTATTCGGAAAGTATTGCTATATAGATACTCCGTGGATAGCAGGTGCAAAGACAAGATACAGAATCCTTGCAAGCGGTGTTAAATCAAATACATGGTGCGAAGTGCCTGTTACGGGGAAAACGGAACTTGTCCAACACGATTATATAGAAGATGTTGTATTCGTAGTATTAGACACACTTGTAAGTGATGATTCGATTATTCGCAGATTTGCATTAAAAGACATCAAGGTAATAGAAGCGGAGGGATAAAAATGAGATATGTTGTAACCGGAGGCAGAAATAACAGAAACCTCGCCGCAGTTAGAAAAACAATATCTGCATTGCCGGGCGATGCAACTGTTGTTAATGGTGGAGCAAGCGGAATAGACACGCTATGTGCTGATTTTGCGAGATCAATAGGTCTAAACGTTGAAACAATAAATGCTGAATGGGCAAAATACGGAAAAGCTGCAGGACACATTCGAAACGCAAAGATGTTGGAAACTGCTGACTATCTGATAGCATTCAATGGCGGCAGAGGGACTGCGGATTGCGTAAGACAGGCAAGGGCAAAAGGAATCCCGGTAATAGAAGCGGAGGAAAGAGTTGTGTTACAAATGGATGATAAAAAAAATCTGCGGCTAATAAAAGAAGCAGAAAAAGCATACGAAAATGGCGAAATAGTTGAAGCTGGAGAAATGCTTAAAGAAGTTGTAAAGAGCATAGATGCGTTCGATATTGCAATGGAATTGTCGGAGGGCGAGTAAATGAAAAAGAATATATGCCCGTATTGTGGCGGAAAGTTAGCCATATCATATCAAGGACTTTATTCGTCAATATATAGGCTTCGAAAAGATGGCACACCATACAAGAGAAGACACAAAAGGATTATGGGAAGCGAATGTGATGCCGGAAGCGAGTTTATATTCTGCTTGGATTGTAGAAAAGAAGTAGAAGCGGAGGGCGAGTGATGGCGATAAATCGAAAAGCTGTATATGAGAAGTTCAACGGATGTTGTGCATATTGCGGGAAAGAAATCGAGTTCAAAGATATGCAAGTAGACCATATAATTCCGAAGCGCAACGGCGGCACAGATGATTTTGATAATCTATTTCCAACCTGTCGCAGATGTAATCATTACAAGAGAACATTGAGCATCGAGTCTTTCCGCAGGACAATAGAAGAAATCCCGCTGAAGTTGATGGAACGACAGTACATTTTCAAGGTTGGAGTAGACTACGGATTCTTTGAGCCACACAGGAGAAGAGTTGAGTTTTATTTCGAGCAATTTGAGGAGGGCGAGTGATGAACAGAGAAATGGATATTGTCATCTTTATGAGCCGCACAGGAAGGAGCAGAGCGATGACTAATGCGGATTGTATTCGTTCAATGTCAGATGAACAGTTATATGAATTTCTGTCAGAGTGGGAGGCCGGAGATATAGATTATTCCGTTGCATTTTGCGACCTTTGCACGAAAGACAAATGCGAAGGCGGTAAAGGGAACGAACTCGACCTTGATTGCGACGGTTGCAGAAAGCACTGGCTGGAGCGAGATGCGGTAGAATACGGCGGCTTGCTTTATCGGAAGAGGAACACCACATTTTGCGGGAAGGAGTAGAACAATGAGCAACATTGATTTGTATATCAGGGACAAAGACAGCAATGTAATCCGAAAAATCGGGGATGATCGGCACGATATGCAGTTATGGGGCGATGAGCGTGACAGGATATATTGGAAGAAGTTTTACAGCCAGTTAGAGGAATTTATGAAAACAAAGGAGGTACAAAATGAACGTATATATTAGCGGAGCAATAACGGGTAAAGATGATTACAAAGGGCAGTTTGGACGAGCGGCGGAGATTGTAAGAGACACAGGACACCTTGCGATCAATCCGGCAGAATGGGAACCCGGTCACACTTGGGAAGCGTACATGGGAGCGGCAAGGCTTATCATTGAGTCCGGTGAAGTTGATATGATCTATATGCTTGACGGATGGAGCAAGTCAAGGGGAGCGTCAAGGGAAAGGTTTTGGGCAATGGCAAAAGGGATTCCGGTATGTTATCAAAACCCGGAAGATGAAAAAAGATTTAGGGAAATATAAGGAGGAAAAATGATAGATTGTGTATGTTTTAAGGAAACTGGCAAGCTGGCTGAATGTGTTGCCCTTTCTCCGAGGTGGTATCGCAGGATGGTAAAAGAAAACAAATGCGGGAATGATGGTTGCCCGTTTTGGAAACCGAGAAAGGAAAAAAACAAAAATGAAAGTATTAGAATTGTTTGCAGGAACAAGATCGATTGGAAAAGCATTTGAAAATTGTGGGCATGAAGTATTTTCTATTGAATGGGATGAAAAATTTGAAAATATTAATTGGTATGAAGATATATCCAAAATAACAGCCCAAGATATAATTGATAAATTTGGCAAGCCGGATGTTATATGGGCGTCCCCAGATTGCTCGACATATAGCGTTGCCGCAATTAGTAAACACAGGAAAAAATCTATTACGGGCGAACTGATGCCAGTTACAGAATATGCAAAGTTTTGTGATGAAGTAAACAGACACGTTATTGATTTAATAAAAGAACTTCAACCAAAGTATTGGTTTATTGAAAACCCAAGGGGTGGGTTACGAAAAATGAGTTTTATGCAAGAATTGCCACGATATACAGTCACATACTGTCAATACGGAGAAACAAGGCAAAAGCCAACAGATATATGGACAAATCATACACAACCAAATTTCAAACCACCGTGTAAACGTGGTGCAAAATGTCATGAAGCCGCACCAAGAGGGAGCAAAACGGGAACACAAAAATTAAAAAATGCAATAGAAAAAGCAAAAATACCAAAAAAGTTGTGCGAACACATAGTATATATATGTGAACAGCAATGATGCACAAGCCGCCGAAAGGCGGTTTTTTTATTTGCGGGAAAATGTAAATGTGTTATAATAAAACAAAAAAAGAATTAAACAAAAGAAAAAGAGTTATATTAACCCATCATAAAAAGCCTAAAACAGCATTTTTAACGGTAAAAATGTAAAGTATAGATATAATTATCAATAAACATATAAAAATCCATTAAAACTAAAAATAAACAGTAATAAGGGGGAAATAATGAACGATTTACAGATCAAATACATTAACACAGAAGATATAAAGCCGTATGAAAATAATCCACGGCATAATGAAGATGCAGTACCTTACGTCGCAAAGTCAATTCAAGAGTTTGGTTTTAAGAATCCAATTATATTATCAAGCGACAATGTTATTATTGCAGGTCATACCAGGTTAAAAGCCGCCGAAAGTTTAGGTATTACAGAAGTGCCTTGTATTTATGCGGATGATTTAACAGAGGATCAAATCAAAGCGTTTCGTCTTGCAGATAATAAAGTTGCTGAAATGTCGGCGTGGGATTTCGGCAAACTGGAAGAAGAACTTGCAGATATTGATATTGATATGTCAGAGTTCGGGTTCAGCCTTAATTTTGAAGAAGGCGATAGCCCGCAACAAAAAATAAAAGAAAGTGAAGAAGTCGATTTGTCAGAGTATGATGATGAGAATTTTGAATGCGAATGTCCTCGATGCGGCTTTAAATTTAATAGGAGTTAATGATGTTTGACTGGAAATGGTATTTAAAAGATTTAAAACAGGACAAAGATGTATCTGTATTTTCTTGTTTTTCGTGCGGCGGCGGTTCTACAATGGGATATAAAAGAGCCGGATTTAAGGTTATAGGGGATTGTGAAATTGATCCGAGAATGAACGCAGTATATATTAAAAATAATCATCCAAAATATAATTTTCTTATGGATTTAAGAGAATTTAACAAAAAACCGATTTGCCAGAAGAATTATACAATCTTGATATTTTGGATGGATCACCACCATGCAGCACATTCAGCACAGCTGGAAGTAGGGAAAAAGCATGGGGGAAAGAAAAAGTATTTAGAGAAGGGCAGAAAAAGCAGACACTTGACGATCTGTTCTTTGTATTTCTGGATACAGTGGAAAAGCTGAAACCGAAAATTGTGATTGCTGAAAACGTAGTCGGATTGATAAAAGGAAATGCGAAAGGGTATGTGAATGCAATCATAAAGAAATTTTATGAAATTGGATATGATGTCCAACTATTCAAATTGAATGCGGCATTAATGGATGTCCCACAAGCGAGGGAAAGAGTATTTTTCATTGCGAATAATCAAAACTATAAAAAGCTGAAATTGGATTTTAACGGAAAGCCTATTTTATTTGGCGAAGTAAGAACGGAACAAGGAGCAAACACAGGAACAGAGCTTCAAAAAAGAGTTCTTTTACACAATATACAAGATTGTTTTTCTGTCGAAGATATAAATAAAAAAATTGGAAAATCGGGGGGATATACAAATCTCATTATCTGGGATGACCGTATTTGCAATACAATTACATCAAACGGTCAGATTTTCAGAGCAATAGATAAATTAGGGTTTTGTAAACAGGATTTTGTAAATGTCTCAAGTTTTCCCCAAGATTATGATTTCGGAAAAGAAAACGCAAAATATATCTGCGGAATGAGTGTCCCGCCAAATATGATGGCAAACATAGCAATAGAAATATGGAATCAATGGCTGAAATGTGATTTCGATGAGAAGGCCAAGAATTGAAACTAATGAGAATAATTGCAAAACTGCAAGTTTTATGTATAAAGGATAATTATGAGCAAACTATGTGTATATCGTTATATTGATACAACAATTATGGTGAGGAAATTTCACAGGAAAAAAAGCAGAACTGATTGAAAGGAAATAAACAATGGCAGGAAGACATTCAGAAGCACTTGAATGGATAACCGAAGATGGATTGTTAAGAATCAAAGGTTGGGCGAGGGACGGTCTGACCGACAAAGACATTGCCGAAAAGAAAATCGGCGTATCTGAAAGAACATTTTGCAGATGGAAAAATGAATATCCGGCAATTGTGTCAGCCTTAAAAGAAGGCCATGCGCCTGTGGATACCGAAATAGAAGATTCTATGGTTAAATCTGCAAAAGGTTTTTATGTGTACGAGAAAAAGCCAATAAAGGTAAAAACCACAAAAAAAAAGGACGGCATGGAAATCACAGAAGAACATGTGGAAGTCGTAGAGGTAAAACGATATGTAGAGCCTGTTGTGGTTGCACAGATATTTTGGCTGAAGAACAGAAAGCCGGATTACTGGAAAGACAAAAGAGAAACCGTTGATACGAATGCCATTGATAAACTGGACAGGATTTTAGATGGACTTGAAATTAACGCCAAAACAGAATGAGTATATAAGAGAATCAGCGCATCGCCTTAATTTTAAGATTGGGGCGGTGCGTTCTGGTAAATCGTTTGTTGATGTGGTGTATATGATTCCTCGCAGAATCAGAAGTGTTGCAGGAAAAGAAGGTTTGAACGTCATAATGGGAGTATCAAAAGAGACCATCGAAAGAAACGTCCTGCAACCAATGAGGGAAAAATATACTGACCGCATTGTTGGAACAATCAACAGCAGGAACATTGCCAGAATATGCGGGGAAGATGTTTATTGTCTTGGCGCTGAAAAGGTTAATCAGTTATCCAAAGTGCAGGGCATGAGCATCAAATATCTGTATGGTGATGAAATAGCCAAGTGGAACAGCGATGTATTTATGATGGCGTTGTCCCGTTTGGATAAAGACTATTCTTGCATGGACGCATCCTGCAACCCAGAATATCCGTCACATTGGCTGAAAGAATTTCTTGACAACGAAGCGATTGACGCATATATACAAGAATATAAGATATGGGATAATCCATTCCTGCCGGAGCGGTTTGTAGAAGAACTATGCAAAGAATACGAAGGGACGGTATATTATCCAAGATATATACTTGGAGAATGGACAAGAGCCGAGGGGTTGATTTATCCAATGTACGAGAACGTATGGGTGGATGGATTGCCAGAACCGTTGGATGATAAAAACGGCGATTTGAGCGATGTTTTCAGCGAGGTAAGTGTAAGTATAGACTACGGTACGCAAAACGCATTCTCAGCAGGATTATGGGGGTTAAACAAGGGCGTATGGTACAGGTTCGCAGAGTATTATTATTCTGGCAGAGAAACCGGAACGCAAAAGACCGATGATGAATATTGGCAAGACCTTGACCGTTTTCTTGATGATGAATTGGGAACAGCAAGACCTCAACGAATGGAAGTTATCATTGACCCATCAGCCGCTTCATTTATAGCCGTATTGAGAAAGAAAGGAAATTGCAAAGTGCGGCAGGCAGATAATGCGGTAGATGATGGAATAAGAGAAACCGCAACCGTGATGAATCGTGGTATAATAAAAGTGCTAAAACCGAAATGCAAGGCATGGACAAAAGAAGTGCAAGGGTACGTTTGGGAAGATGAAAAAGAAGTGCCTGTAAAAGAAAATGACCATGCTATGGATGATACAAGGTACTTCGTTAAAACAAAGCGGCTTGCAAAAGTAAGGCGTGAATATAGTCCGATATTGCACAAAGCAGATTTTAACAGAGGTATGGTAATTTGAAAACATTTAATGATTTACTCGAAGTATCCGAGAATGAAAGTGAAAGAATGGAGTTTGTCAGGGAAGTTGTCAATACATACAAAGCGAGCGACTTGTATAAAGAGGCAGAAGTAGGTTTTGCGTATGACAAAAAGCGGAACATAACAATATTGCAGTTTCAGAAATTGCTGTACACCGTAACAGGTGAAGCAATTCCAGACAATGTTTCAGCAAATTATAAATTGGCAAGCGGATTTTTTAATTTCTTTGTAACACAGCAAGTGCAATTCTTGTTGGGGAATGGAATTACATGGGGAGAGAAGAAAACGCCTGAAAAGATGGGAAAAGATTCGGATAGAATGATTCAAAAGGCGGCAAGAGCGGCATTATGTGCAGGTGTTTCATACGGATTCTATAACCTTGACCATCTTGAAGTGTTTACGGCACTTGAATTTGCACCGCTTTACGACGAAGAAAACGGGGCATTGAGAGCAGGCGTTAGGTTCTGGCAGATTGCACACAACAAACCGTTAAGAGCGACATTCTATGAGGAAGATGGTTACACGGAATATATATGGGAAGATGGTACAGGTCGTATTTTGAAAGATAAGCAAAAGTACATCTTAAAAACCAGAACAACACAGGTTGATGGAACAGAAATATATGATGGCGAAAATTATTCGGCGTTCCCGATTGTGCCATTCTGGGCGAATCAATACCATCAGTCAGAATTGGTTGGATTGCGTGAACAGATTGATGCGTATGACCTCATTAAAAGCGGATTTTGCAATACGATTGACGAAGCGTCATTCATTTATTGGACTATAAATAATGCCGGTGGTATGGATGATGTTGATTTAGCGCAGTTTGTGGATAGATTAAAGACGGTACACGCCGCACAGATTGAAGACACAGGTGCTCAAGCACAAGCAAACACGATCGAAGCGCCGCATGAAGGCCGAGAAGCGTTGTTGGATAGGCTTTCAAAAGATATGTATGCTGATTATATGGCGTTGAATATTGATGAAATTAAAGGCGGAGCAAATACGGCAACACAAATCAGAGCGGCGTATGAGCCAATGAACGCAAAAGCTGATAATTTTGGATACTGCGTAGGTGATTTCCTGCATGGAATCATGGAGGTTGCAGGATTTGAAGATACGTTTACATTTACCAGAAGTTATTTGATAAACGTACAGGAAGAAGTAAACGTATTGATGGCGGCGGCGCAGTACCTTGATGATGAATATGTTACAAGGAAAGTATTAACCATTCTTGGAGATGCAGACAAGGCGGATGAAGTGTTAAAAGCAATGGATAAAGCGGGGATTTCAGCGTTTAATGCGGCGGCAGGTGATGAATAATGTCGGAAAATTGGGAAGATGTATTAGACGAATTAGATAAGGCGGGTTTTTTTAAAGGTGATAAAAGCAAGCCAGTAGACATAATGCATCTGGAAACGAATAAGCAAATTAAAAGAACATCCAAAAGGCTTGCACAAGAATACAAACAGGCAGAAAAAGAATTAAAGAAAAAAACCAACGAATATCTTAAGCAATTTAAAAAGGCTGATAAAGAAAAAGCCAAAATGGTAAAAGATGGTTTGTTGTCGCAATCCGAATATTTGGATTGGAGAAAAAACAAAATCCTTTACAGCGAAAAAATGAAAAAGCAAGTTGAATCAATGTCGCAGTATTTGGCGAATGTTGATAAACAAGCCGCAAATATTATCAACAAGGCTTTGCCGGATGTATATGCAATGCATCATAACTGGGGTGCGTACCAGATTGAGCATGGATTTGGCATAAATGCAGGGTTTACATTATTCGATGAAAAAACAATTGAAAGGATGGCGGCAAAAAATCCACGATTGTTGCCTAAAATGAACCCGACAAAAGCAAAAGAACAAAAAGTGCAAGCGTGGAGCAGACGAAAAATAAATCAAGCAATTTCGCAAGGAATATTGCAAGGCGAAGCAATAGACAGCATTGCCGACAGGCTAACAAAAGTAGTAGGGATGGAATGGAATCAGGCGGTAAGGAATGCACGAACCGCAATGACCGGAGCGCAAAATGCGGGACGGTTAGATTCGTATGAGCAAGCAACAAAATTAGGAATAAATGTGCAAAAACAATGGATGGCAACGCTTGATGAACGCACAAGAGAAAGTCATGCTGATTTGGATGGCACAAGCGTTCCTGTTGATGAACCTTTTGTAACTGAAAATGGAAATGAGTTAATGATTCCGGCAGACCCGGATTGTGATGACCCATCAGAAATTTATAATTGCCGTTGCACAATGGTCGCAGATTTGATTGATTACCCCGATGAGGGTTTTGAGCGTTATGTTAATGGCGAATCTGTTGGAGACATGACATACAATGAATGGTATTCGGCAAAGAAAGCGGAAGAAACATTAAGTAAAGCGGCAAGCATTGATTATTCAAAATATGGCGGAAAAGAAATGTTTGGGCTTTTTGCCGATTCGAAGGATGCGGAAGATTTGTTTTTTAAGATGGTAAATGATAAGTTTGACGAATACCATGAACTTGAAAAAAAATATGGTATGGATGGGCTTGATGACCTTGTAAAAAAAGCAAAAGCAGAAAAGGCAACAATTGAAGCCGCTGAAAAAATTAAGGAGACCCAAAAAGCGGCAAAGGAAACTGCAAAACTTAAAAAAGAACTGACCGATGCGGAAAAATCGGTTAAAAAATTAGAAGCAGAAATTAAAGCAAATGGGGCTGATAAAGTATTTAAGAACATCTGGAAAGATGATGTTACATACGCAGATTGGGGAGCAAAGAAAGCCGGGATACAAGGTAAAAAGGATTATTTCAAACAGCAGATTGCAAGTGGAAAAGACGTTACCAAGTTTGAGGGGCTGTTAAAAGACCTTGAAGAATTTGAGAAATATGGTGAGGAATATTCAAAACTATTAAAAGAATACAGTGCCGCACAAAAGGCGTTGAGTGACATAAAACTCAAAACAATTGTAAAGGAAGAAACATACAGTAAAGCAAGAAAAGATGCGGCTGTATGGTGCAAACGTGTTGAAGATGCGGATAGCGTATTAAGGGAGCGTTGCGGAAACGTATGGAGAAACGCAACAAAAACAGAGCGTGAATCTATATACGAATACACCAAATCATACCATAAATTTAACGAGCCTTTGCGTGGAATTGAATACGGGACAGAACGGTATTTAGGTGTAGGAAACACAAACTTAAACGCCGCAAATAATGGAAAGTTCTTAAATGCAATGACAGACATTATTGACAAATCAACGTATGACCACGATATGTGGTTTAACCGTGGCTGTGGGTTTAAAGGGATGGACAAGTTTTTTGGCGTTGACGAAAGGTTGTTAAAAAACGGGACTCAAGAAGAACTCGAAGCGGCATTGTTGGGAACAACGCCTACAGAGTATGGGTTTATGTCAATGGGGTCTGCAAAAGGTCAAGGCTTTGGCGGAAATATAAAATTAAACATATACGCTCCGGCAGGGACAAAAATGATGTACGTTGAACCATTTTCGGCATTTGGACACGGAAGCGGATATGCGTGGGATGGGATTGCAAAACAACATTCTTTTGGGAGAGAATTGGAAACAATCCTGCAACAAAACACTCAATTTCGTGTGACCAGAGTTGAAAGAAGCGGCGGAACATTGTATGTAGACCTTGACGTGATAGCGCAGAACACGCCGCAAAGGTGGAAACCGTAAGGAGGAATTATGAAAAAAACTCTCGGAGAAAGATACACAGACGAAATACTTACAGATAACAGTGATGCAAATTATTGCGCACAGTGCAAGAAATGTAAAAAGTGGGGGAATGATCCAAAAGATTTTTTCAGCAACAAACACAACAAATCAAATTGTGATGCGTTCCCATATCCGGGTATAAAGCCGGACTATGTAATAAACAACACAAATAAATGCGATTATAGGGAAATCTAATGGCAAAAGTAACCATAACAAAAAACAACATACCGCAGGTTCTTGATGAAGTTGAAAAACGGAAATTGCGGATACTTGAGATGATCGGGTTAAAAGCAGAAAAATATGTCAAGGGTCTAACTCCGGTAGACACAGGATTGTTGCGTAACAGCATAACTTATGCAGTGGGTGGAGAATCACCGTCAATCAGCGAGTATTCCGACAACAGTGGAGAAGTTAAGGGGACATACAGTGGCACGGAGGGGAAAAAGGGGGATGGATGTGTGTATATTGGCACAAATGTTGAATATGCGCCGTATGTTGAATTTAACGAAAAGGCAAACCACCCAACAGGAAAAGCGCATTTTTTGAGGGATGGAATACAAAACAACTTAAACGAGTTCAAGAAAATCATAGAAACTGAAATGAAAAAGTAAAAAAGTAAAATGAAGTTATTGCAAAGTGAAAACAACGTGATATAATGGCGTTGGAATCAAATGGTAAAGCAATACCACCGAAGAAAAGGAGATTACAATATGGCACTTACAAGAAAGTTTTTATCAGCACTCGGAATTGAAGCTGACAAGATTGACGAAATCATTGATGCACATACAGACACGGTAAATGCGCTGAAAGAACAGAGAGACAGCTACAAGGAAGATGCGGAAAAACTTCCTGCCGTTCAAAAGGAACTGGACGGCTTGAAAGCCGCCGCAGAAAAGAACGGCGAAAACAAATACAAAGTCAAATACGATGCACTGAAAGAAGAATTTGAGGAGTACAAGAAAGAACAGACCGCAAAAGAAACAAAAGCAAAGAAGGAATCCGCATACAAAGAATTGTTAAAGGAATCCGGCGTTTCTGAAAAGCGTATTGCGGCAGTTCTGAAGGTATCCGATGTTGATTCGGTGGAATTTGACGATGAAGGTAAAGTTAAAGATGCGGATAAGCTGAAAGCGTCAATCAAAGAAGAATGGGCAGATTTCATCGTGAAAGAAAACCAACAGGGCGCAAACACAGCAACTCCGCCAAGTGGTGGTGGAAAGGTCTATAAGTCGAAGGACGAAATCATGGCGATTAAGGACACGACAGAAAGACAGCAAGCCATCGCCGACAATCACGAAATGTTTGGATTTTAGAGAGGTGAAACAATATGGCTAATGAAGTCTATACCACAGCCGAAACCAATGTTATAAAAGCGGCACAGATGCGGAAAGTCAGAGAAGTTGATTTTGTCGAGCAGTTCGGTCACAACATCCTGCCGAAGCTGATGGAAGCTCTGGGCGTAACCAGAAAGATTCCGATGCAGGAAGGCACGACCATGTACGTCTACAAGACAACCGGAACGCTCCAGAGCGGCGTAGTAGACGAAGGTGCAATTATTCCGCTGTCACAGTATGAGCGTACCAAAACACCGATTGGTGAAATCACGCTCAAAAAGTGGAGAAAGGCGGCAACCGCCGAAGCAATCAAGAAGTCCGGCTATTCAGAAGCTGTACGGGAAACTGATGCAAAACTGCTGAATGATGTTCAGAAGGGCATCAGAACAGACTTTTTTGATTTCATCACGGGTCTGGACGGGCAGGTTGTTGCGGCTGATACCCTGCAGAAAGTTCTTGCCGGAACATGGGGACAGCTTCAAGTTCTGTTTGAGGATGATTCTGTCAGCACCGTTCACTTTATAAACCCACTGACAATTTCCGACTATCTGGGAACGGCAACGATTTCCATGCAGACCGCCTTTGGTATGAATTATATCGAGGACTTCCTCGGTCTGGGAACGGTTATTCTGAATAGCCACATTCCGCAGGGAATGGTATTCTCCACCGCAAAGGAAAATATCATTCTGTACTATCTGACCATGAATGGCGATGTTGCAACGGCGTTTGACCTCACAGCGGATCAGACTGGCTACATCGGCATCAAGTCCGGCTACCAGAATGAGGAAAGAGCGCAAATTGAATCGCTGATTATGTCCGGTCTGCAGTTCCTTGTCGAATATGCTGACGGAGTTGTTGTTGGTCAGCTTGACAGCACACCGACACTGGGTAGCATTACCGTAACATCTACCGCAGGAAGTTCTGAAGGCACTTCCGATATTGCGATTGCAGGCTATTCTCTTGGTTCTGGTGAGAAGTTCGTTTACAAGACAGCAAAGGACAATGCTCCTACTGTTAAGTACGGACAGAAGCTGGGCAGCACATGGACGGAGATTGAGTCCGGTGACGATATTACTCCGACAGCAACCCACAACAAGATTACCGTAGCGGCGATCGATGCCAATGGCAGAGCGCAGGCGGCAGGCAGCAAAACCATAGTGGTAAATTCGTAACGACCCTTTCGAGCCTGACGATTGGGTCAGTAGCGTTAGAGCCGACCTTTAATGGGTCGGTTCTGGCGTACACAGGCACGACAACGAATGATGCAGACAAAGTAACGGCTACACCAACGGATGCAGAACATACAACGGTTTCAATTAAGTTGGGAACAACAGATATTGAAAACGGAGCGAATGCAACGTGGGGAGAAGGTGAAAACACGTTGACAATCACGGTGTCGGCAACAGGCAACACGCCGAAGGTTTACACAGTTACCGTTACCAAGGCAGAATCAGAAGAACAGCAAGGAGATTAGAAGTGCTGACTGAACTGTGCAAAGAAATCAACAACTGGTTCAACTACAATCAGCCAAAGTATTTTGGGGAATTCGTTATTGCCGATGGCGCATTGACGTATGATTTAGAGTTGCAGTATGGTCAGTATTTCAGAATCATTGGGAGCGTTTTTAATGATGGAGTCCATCAGTACAACGACAAGTTGGAACTGCAAGACGAAACATTTGAAGGTGCGATCTGGGCAATGGCTGTCCCGCCGGACGTCATTGCCCTTTCCCAAGAGATTGATGCGTGGAAAGCAAAGTATCAAGCAGTCGATAGTCCGTCAATGTCACCTTTTAATTCCGAAAGTTTTGGCGGCTATTCGTATTCAAAAGGCGGCGGCAGTAGTAGTAGCGGAAGTGTTGATTTGTCTGGTACATGGCAAGGTGCTTTTGCCGACAGATTAAACCATTGGAGAAAGATCAGACCATGAGTTTATTAGATGAAGCAATGGAGTCCTGTGTCATGATGGACAAAACAACACAAGCCGATGGGTACGGCGGCATACAGACAAATTGGGTTGAAGGTGCGCCGTTAAAGGCGGCAATTACCTTTGATACGTCAATACAGGCTCGGACGGCTGAAAAACAGGGCGTAACAAGCCTATATACCGTTACCACATTCAAAACCGTTGTATTGCAGTACCATGATGTTTTCAAAAGATTGCGTGACGGCAAGATTTTCCGTGTAACATCAGATGGTGATGATAAATTCACTCCTGCAAGTGCATCGCTTGATATGCGGCAAGTTACAGCAGAAGAAATGACGGCGTTACCGTCATAGGTGAGATATGTCGAACAAATGGACAGCACTAAACACATTCTGGAATGGATTTGGGCTTACTGCGTATGATGCGTACACCGTACCGGATGATGCAGAAATGCCGTACATTACATACGAAGCCGCCACGGCAGATTTCGATGAAAAAACGGCGATTTCAGCGTCTTTATGGTATGAGTCAACGAGTTGGTCAGCCATAAGCGAAAAAGCGGCAGAAATCGAAAGCCAGATAGGTTCTGGCATGGGTGTGCCGTATGATGGTGGTCGGCTCTGGGTAACGAAGGAAAGACCGTTTGCCCAAAGGATGAACGACCCGACAAATGACAGAGTTAGAAGAATTGTATTGCAAATTGCAATAGAATATCAGTAGAGGGAGAAAAACAATGCAGAAATTTACGCAAGTACCGGAAGATACTTTCGAGAAACTTCAGTTGAATGCGGGTATTCTCGTTGATGATTTCACTCCAGCAACAGGAGTAATCGGAAACATCCTTGGTGCTACCACAGGCGGCATCAACTTTACAACAAATCCGACGTTTGTTGATTTTGGGGAGGACATTGATAACGTCCCCAACAACATGATGGAACTGAAGCACTTGAGCGGATACGACCCAACAATGAGCGGAACATTCCTCACATGTTCGCCATCACTCGCCAAAAGCCTTATTGGTGCGGCAGACATTGATGGAGCAGACACTACAAAGGTTGTACCGAGAGCGGAATTGCTAACAAGCGATTTTGATGGTGTATGGTGGATTGGTGATTATTCCGATGTAAACACGGGCGAGAATGCCGGATTCCTTGCGATTCACCTGATGAACGCACTGAACACAGCAGGATTCCAGATTCAGTCCACAAAGGACGAAAAGGGACAGCTTGCGTTTGAGTATCACGGCCATTATTCTATCGAAGATCAAGAAACAGTGCCGTTTGAAATCTATGTCAAGAGCGGCGAGCACGAACTGGCAGAACTGACAGTAACATCCGCAGAAGGTGCAACAAGCGGAAAGAGCAAGATTACGGTTTCCGGCTACACGCTTGGCGGAAATGAAAGCTATGTATATCAGACAGCCGCAAGCAATGCGCCGACAGTAGATTATGGCGATGATGTTAGTGCTTGGACAGCACTCACAAACGGTGCTGATATTACGCCGACAAACACGCACACCAAGATTACGGTTGCCGTCAAGAATGGTAGCGGTAAAGCCGTAGCCGCGGGAAGTGCTACACTCACAATTAAGGCGTAAGGAGATAGAACATGAAAAATCTTGCTAACTGCAAACCGTCAGAATTTCTGAAACAGACAAACCGCATCCGCAAGTCGGTCAGTAAATGGCTGACCGACACGGATGTTATGAATATCAGAAAAAGGATGCCAAAAGTGCCGGATGACGCTTCCGAGGAAGAAAGAAAAGAAGCGTTGCGAAAACAGGCAAACGAAAATATAAATGCAATGTTGGATGCCATCCTTGACGAGCATCCAGACGAAACATTGGAACTTCTTGCGCTAATGTGTTTTGTTGAACCAGAAAATGTTGACGATTACGAAATTAGTGAGTACCTTGATTCTTTTAGTGATTTTATCAATAATAAGTCGGTGATTGATTTTTTTACATCATTGATGCAGTTGGCGAACAAAGATATTTAGATTATTGCCGGACAATTCGGCTTGATCTACTTGAAATCATGGGCGCAGAATACGTCATAGATCATGTTATATGTGAGCATAATAATCGGATGGAGCAGTACAATTATAGGAACTACACATCCGATTTGTTGCAAATTATAGCAGAACAAATGGGCGCAGAAATCAATATAAGATACGCCGACACACTAAAGCATCAAGAACAAAAACAAGAAAAAAGTGCAGATGAAATAGCGCTTGATGTAATCAAACGTGCAGGATTAAAGGTCGGAGAAAATGGAAGTACTTGACTTAAAAGCAACACTGGCGTTAGACACAAGCCAGTATGATAACGGGTTAAATAGCGCAGAAACAAAGGCAAAAGGTTTCGGCGGTAAGCTGAAAAAGGGTCTTGGAACTGCGGCGAAAGTCGGTGCGGCTACGATTGCGGCTGTAGGTACGGCGGCTGTCGGTGCTGGTGTAGCAATCACCAAAGCAACCGGGGCTGTGGCTGAACACGGCGATAACATTGACAAGATGTCGCAGAAGATGGGGATGTCTGCAAAAGCATACCAAGAGTGGGATGCTGTATTGCAACACAGCGGAACATCAATCGAAGCGATGAAGCCGTCAATGAAAACGCTTGCAAATGCGGCACAAAGCGGCGCAGAAGAATTCCAAAAATTAGGGATATCACAAGAAGAAGTTGCAAATCTTTCGCAAGAAGACTTGTTTGCAAAGACTATTGAAGGTCTGCAAAACATGGAAGAAGGTACAGAGCGCACAGCGATTGCATCCAAGTTACTCGGAAGGGGTGCAACCGAACTTGGTGCGCTTTTGAACACTTCTGCGGAAGATACGCAAAAAATGAAAGATCGTGTAAACGAACTTGGCGGAGTAATGTCGGATGAAGCTGTAAAAGCATCTGCGGCATACCAAGACAGTTTGCAGGATTTACAGACCGCAATGGAAGGAACAAGGCGAAATGCAATATCAAAATTCCTTCCGGGCATGGTTGATGTAATGGACGGACTTGCGTCTATACTTGCAGGCAAAGCCGGTGGCTCTGAAAAAATAGAAAAAGGCATTGACAAAATCATAGACACGGCGGTTAATACAGCCCCCAAAATGTTTGGGAAATTTAAGCAAATAGGAAAAGGGTTGCTTAATGCAATTTTTGAAAATCTGCCCGACATTACAAGCGGTTTAATGAAATTTGCATATTCTGGGATACAGGGTTTAGTAAAAATGACACCGGCAATCGCAGAAGTCGCAAGAAAAATTTTATCATCCGCAATACAAACAGCGCTTACTGCGATACCGGGGCTTCTGCAAAGCGCAGGAAAAGCTATCGCTGAAGGGTTGCCAAAGTTAGTAGAAGCCGGGTTAAAGTTGATTAGAGACTTTGCAAACAACTTGGCAAATAACGGTGGCGATCTAACAAACGCAGGAACTGGGCTGATAGGCAACTTAATAAAGGGCATTATAGCTACAATACCAATCTTAATTCAATATGCGCCGCAAATTATAGTTGCGCTTGTAAAAGCCATACTCCGAATGTTACCGAGCATTGTAAAAGCTGGCGCAAAGATTGTCGTGTCGCTTGTAAAAGGAATTGTTAGCATAAACGCCAATATTGGAAAGGCACTTGCCAAAGGGGCAAAATCCGCAATAGAAAAAATCAAAAATTTGAAGTGGATAAGTCTTGGCGTTAACATTGTCAAAGGGATTGCAAAAGGAATCATAAGTAGCGGCGGTCTCATTGTTAGAGCGGCTGTAAATGCCGCTAAAAGCGCTTTTAACAAGGCGAAAGAGTTCCTTGGTATAAACTCTCCATCGAAGCTGTTTCGGGATGTTATAGGCAAGAATATAGCGTCTGGCATGGCGTTGGGAATCGAAGATAATGAGCCGGTTGTAACAAGTGCAGTTGAAGGTCTCGGAGCGGCAATGATTGAGCCGTATTCAGAGCCAGAATTCATTGACTACAATGCTCCGCAAGCGTATGATGAAGTTGAAACAATGTCAAGGATTCTGGATATGCCTGACACAAGAATGGTAAATCAGCCAACAGATGAGCAAAGGGATATTACTGTTATTTTACAGCTTGACAGAACACAACTTGCAAGAACAGTGTTTAGGCTGAACAACGAAGAAACACAGAGAGTTGGAGTAAACCTCGCAGGTGGCATGGTATGAGTTGGACAGTAGATGGATTTACATGGAATTATCCATGCACAATACAAAGGGTAGCGGAAGTTACGCCATCAGAAATATCCGGCATGATGCTGGATAAAACGTACTTTAACGATGTTATCGGAATGTATTTAAGGTACACCGTGGCTATCGCCGTACCAAGAGACCGGGAAGAAGATTACGCATTTATATATGAGTTGCTTACAAATCCGCAGAACTACCATTTGTTTACATTGCCATACAATGATGGAGAAATCAACATAAACGCAAGGGTTCAAACGGTTAGCGATCAGTTTGTAAGGCTTCCAAACAACAAGCAAACGTGGAGAAAAACAACTTTTGAAATCATATCAAACACACCAACAAAAGCGACAGACGAAACAGGTATGTGGAACAGGTACGGAACGACACCATATCCAGATGATCCACAAGCGCAAGTAGGCGATATATACGAATACACAGCCGCCGGGTGGATTTTGCGAAATTATGAAAACGGAGACGAAAGAGCGTACTAATGAAGATTGAAGTTGGTGCATCAATAGAAGCCATTGTTGAATACAATACATTGAGAAACATTTCGTTTGCTCCAAGTGCGGACATTATAAACGACAGGCTATCCGTCACTGAAGTTTCGCTTGATGTTGTTACAGATGATACTATTTCGGTTGGCGTAAATGGTTGGCTTTATGATGATGATAATGCATTATGGTTTCACGGCTATATTTCATATGCCGAAGAAGAACAAGAGCATGTGGCTCATGTTAGGATAAGGTCGGAGTTAGGTCTGCTTGATAATAAAATTATAAAAGCTGGAATGTATAATACAAATGTTGAGTACATGCTTGATGAAGTGTTTACTAACACAGAAGCGTGGTATATTGCCAGCCAATCAATATTGCAAAGACCGATCACCGGATATTGCCCCGAACAAACCGCAAGGGAGCGGTTGCAACATGTGCTGTTTGCCGCAGGGTTGTATTGCAGAGATTCGTTTAGTGAACATCCGGTTATAGCGGAGATTGATACGCAAAATGTAAGAGAAATACCGAGGTACAAAACATATTGGAAGCCGACGCTTGTGGCTGAAGAATATGTAACAGCGGTAAGGGTAACAGCTTATGCCTTTACGATGGGTACGCCTACTGATGAAGACGAATATGTTGAAGTAGACGGATACAAGTACATCATAAGCAAAACGGAAGTAAAATTAAACAACCCAAATGTTCCGCCAAATACGCCGGAAAATGAAGTTGTGTATGATTCTGTATATATAATAAACAGTAACAATGTAAGTTCGGTTGCGTCAACGCTTGCGTTGTATTATTTCAACAGACAAAAGGTTGATTTTGAATGCATAAACTGTGGCGAGTATTTTCTTGGAGAAAAATATCAAGTAGCTATCCACGAAGGGGAAAACACGGCTGATTATGCCATAGGTTATGCTGAATCGTGTGATTTTTCGTTTGGCATAAGGCAAAAGTCCAGAATGACCATTGGCGCTTGCACAGTCGTACAGCTTGACAAATTGATAGTTGAATACATCGGTGTTGAGGCTGGAGTGCAAGGCATGATTCTTGGAAGGAGAACATACTTTTTGCCTGCTAACGCAAGCTACGAAGTCACGGCAGATTACTTGTCTGCAACATTGGGTTCATTTGCGTATGTGTTCCGTCCTGCATCGCCAACAATATCCGGCGTGAAATCAGAAGGAGCCGAAACCGTTAGAGTTAATGCGTATATAGCGTTAAAGACAAATCTAAACACAAGGGTTCTTGAGATCGTGTCAGTTGATTCGGTTGAAAGGGTTGAAGAAGGTACAGGCGGAGATTTATACTATTTAGCGGAGATTGAATAATGGCAAAAGTAATTATAGAAGAACAAAATTTGTCAAATATAGGAATTGCAATTCGTGCTAAGTTGGGTGGGCAAAGCCTGTTTCATCCATCGGAAATGGCATCTGCAATTATGAGCATAAACAGAGGAACGCCAACAGACGATGCGACACTGTCAAGTGGGTCGCAGATGCTTGATGGCATTACAGCATACGCAAGAAATTCAAAATATACAGGAAACATACAGACGTATGCAGGGTCAGTAAACAGCGGTCAGGGGTCAATCCCGACCTATGAGGTATATGGTGGATCGTATGTTGCAACGCCGTCTACTATATCTCAATCTTTTCCAACAGCAGGAAAAGTGTTGACGCAGGATTTTGTTGTTGGCTCATATTCCACACAGGCAAATTTGAGTGACATTCTTGTTACGGAAAATGGGTCATATTCAGCAAGCGGTGGTTATGATGGATTTGCAAATGTAATAGTAGATGTTCCGCAAGGTGGGACTCCAGCTATATTAAGCGAAGCAACATTCCTGTCAAACGGATCATATGAAGCGTCTGACAGCGAAATTGACGGGTGGTCAAAAGTAACCGTTAATGTGCCGGAAAAAACATTGGGGAGCATTTCAATATCTTCAAATGGAATTTATCTTGCTTCATATAGCGGAAGGGATGGATTTTCAAAAGTTACCGTCAGCGTACCGATGCCCTCCACATTAAGCAAAACTATAACGGAAAATGGAGAGTATAATGCTACCGACGATAATGTTTATGGATATTCGACAGTTATTGTGTCTACGCCAACGCCCATACTGAGCAGTGTGTTTGTTTCAACAAATGGAACGTATTCGGCAAGCGATTTTAGCGCAGACGGATTTAACACAGTTGAAGTGAGTGTGCCCACAAGCGAGGCAAGGTTTAGCAGCGCCACATTGATTTCAAATGGTGTGTATAATGCCTCGGATGCAAATGTAGATGGTTTTTCGCAAGTAACAGTAAACGTTCCATCTCCAGAAACGGGAGAAAAAAGCGTTACAACAAATGGGATATATTACGCATCCAACGATGGCGTTTTTGGATATTCAGTAATCGATATAAATGTAAGCGCAAATCTTGGTAGCAAAACAATTACATCAAATGGATCGTATTCAGCGATTGGAGATAACCTTGACGGTTTCAGTAATGTCGTTGTTGACGTTCCAGCCCCACTGTTAGGTGAGTTGTCAGTAAGCGAAAATGGTGTTTATACAGCATCAAGCGTATATGGTTTTTCCGTTGTCAATGTAAATGTTGAAAGCGGAGTTACGCCGACAGGAAGCCTGCAAATTTCTGAAAACGGAACATATGATGTGACATCGTTTGCATCTGCTGTTGTAAGTCTTCCTCTTTCTGGGAAAGCCGTTTATTCAAACGGGTTGTATACTGCTTCAAACGATGGATATGCCGGATATACATGGGTCAATGTGAACCTTCCGTTGAAATCTTTAAGAGTGGCAAATGGAGCGGTGTTTAACGCATCGGATTATGATTGTGTTGGGTTTTCACGAGTCGAAATAATTGATACAGGCGAGTTCGCAAGCCTAACTTCAGTTCCATCAAACGCATACACAAA
>Ga0310690_10001518_pt1 | contig 40993 bp, 39 predicted proteins | sample AusTroGonzalo_MG_2_FD_207661 | JGI IMG/M metagenome (GOLD analysis project Ga0310690, IMG submission 207661) | Bovine rumen microbial communities from tropical cattle in Woodstock, Queensland, Australia - Gonzalo_04 (v2) (version 2) | ecosystem: Host-associated > Mammals > Digestive system >... | reverse complement strand
TAATTTTATATTTTTCACGAACAGATTTTACAGAATCTAATCTGGACAAATCAACATACACAGGATACGGCAACGTGTATATCGGTAAATTCTTTGGTGCAATTTCATGAAAATAATTTGCACAAAATGTCGAAAACGTAACAATACCAGAAATATCATCAAACGCATAGGGGCGCGCCTGTATCATACCACTTTCAAATTCCCATAATATCAGTGGCATAATGTTATAAGATTTATTTTTTACGAAATTTGCAGTAGTTAACACAAGCTGTGTTTTATATTTTGGAATATAATTTTTATATAAATCTGATAACAAACAATTATCAAAAATAATATTTGAAGTTTTTAATGTTTCAATTATTGTGCGTCCCAGTTTTCCTTCGCCCGTATTACCACCAATTTCTACAATCGTTATACCGCCAGTATTCGTCTTGACAGATTTCTTTAATCCACTTATTTTAAACCAGAATAAAAAAGTTTCTGTGCATAATCCAATCCAAATTTTTTTCAAATAACGAACCCCGCAAAAATAGTATCTTTTTGTGTGAATACCGTTATTCATAAAATCTTTTGTCTTGAATAACTTCATTTCTATTTCCACTTGATTTTTATAATCGGTAAAAATCCAAACAAATAAACCTTGTTGTTCTTTACTTTTAATAACGGAATTCCAAACAATGACAAACGATAACGTGTATACGGTGATATTTTTTTAAATTCTTCATATAATGCCGGATGTTTATCACGATATTCTAAATATATTGCGTGACGTGCATTTTCCATTTTTTGTAATTGTTTAGTTGTCGTATTATCATCACTCCAACGATAACGCACTAAAACATCTTGAATATTGTAAAAATGTGTACATTCAGCCAATCTTATCCACAAACGATAATCTTCGGCCGGGGTATAAAATTCTTCATATTCTATACCATTATCAATCAATACAGATTTTCTTATCATCGCAGCGGTATGCGCAATATAACAATTGTTGCATAACATTATACGAATATCTGTATCGTTTTCTGGATAAGGCCAATTGTATGTCTGGGTACCAAAGTGTTCTAACATACCAGAAACAACGCCAATATACGGATTTTTATCCAGATAATTTACTTCTTGTTCTAATCTGGTTGGCATTGATATATCATCGTGATCAAAAATTGCCAAATATTCCCCACGTGCCATTTTTAATAATTTATTGCGCGACCGTGTAATTCCCATATTTTTGTCGTTTTTTGCATACTTTATACGTTTATCGTGTTTTGCATATTCCAACACTATTTTTTCAATTTCTTTGTTATCTGGGCTGTCATTCAAAATCAAAAATTCAAAATCAGTAAAGGTTTGATTCAAGATAGATTCAATCATTTCCCGCAAATGCACTGGATTTGTATTATAAATCGGTGTCAAAACAGAAACACGTGGCATTTTTGACATTTTTATTCCTTTATCTCGCTTTACAAAAAAACAATTGTTAGATTGTTACTATCTGTTGGGGATAGTTTCGCATATAAATTGTGAAAAGTCAAACGATAAACCAGCCTATTTTAAACCTGATTTTTCACATAAAAAAATCGCTAACGATGCCCTAAAATAACGAAATTTTTAATTTTTTTGTTGATAATTCCATGAATCGCGACACATATCTTCCAAAGAATGTTCTGCGTGCCAACCCAATACCTTTTCCGCCTTGGCTGGATTTGCATAACACGACGCAATATCGCCCGCACGTCTTGCGACCATTTCATAAGGAATTTTGATGTTATTAACTTTTTCAAATGTTTTGACAACATCCAATACAGAATATCCATGACCTGTCCCCAGATTAAATATTTGTGCACCACAATTATTATTTATTGCCGTTAATGCTTTTACATGACCACGCGCCAAATCAACAACATGGATGTAATCACGAACCCCCGTGCCATCTGGGGTATCATAATCATTACCATATACGAATAATTTTTCACGTTTACCACATGCAACCTGGGTTATATATGGCATTAAATTATTTGGTATACCATTTGGATTTTCACCAATTATACCGCTTTGATGTGCACCAATTGGATTAAAATACCGCAATATCACAACATTCCAGTCTTTATTAGCATTTTGCATATCTAATAAAATTTGTTCAATCATAGACTTTGTCCAACCATACGGATTTGTACAAATGCCCTTTGGACATTCTTCTGTAATAGGTACAAACGCAGGTGTTCCATATACTGTTGCACTGGATGAAAAAACAAGATTATGACAACCAATTTTGTCTAAAACTTTTAATAAAGTAAGCGTTCCACCAATATTGTTATCATAGTATTCTATTGGTTTTGCCACAGATTCCCCCACAGCCTTTAATCCGGCAAAATGTATACAACAGTCCACTTTTTTACCAGATAACACTTTATTTAAATCATCATAATCACAAATGTCCACTTTATGAAATTCTATTTTTTTACCGGTTATCTGTGCAATTTTATCAACAGTTTCAATTGAAGAATTAGAAAGATTATCTATGCCAATTATATTATGCCCATTTTGCTGTAATTCTACAATTGTATGAGATGCAATAAAACCAGTCGCACCAGTAATTAAAATATTCATAAAAACTCCTTTTCTGATTAATATGTATTGTATTAATTTTTTATGTTTTTATCAAACAAATTAAATACAACATAAATAATTTGTTTTAAGCATTATTTTATGATAGAATACCCGGCATGAAGAAAATCTTAATATTTTTATTTGTCGCTTTTTTGCCAATGATTTCTATGGGTGATTCTTGCGTATTGCCTGAACGAAACCCTTTCATGGGCACATATCAACAACAGGTTGCTTTCGGCATCGGTCAAGGATTTGACACTGGTATTTTATTACCACCACCAACAAGACCTGTTCCATTTTATATTGGCACGTTTCAATATTCACAACCAACTACTTTTTTCCGTGTACCTGCCAGACGTTCAATAAACATATCTGAAACGTTGGGATTTCATGAAAAATACGGTTGGAAATGGCAAGATTATACTATTCCTATGGCTTATATCACAGAAGATATCGCATTATTTAGATATAATGATTTATATGCTGGTATGGGTGCGGGCGCTGGATTACAAGCTAAACAAAACGCACGTATTGGTTCAAAATTGATTTTTCAATTCAAAGTGACTGCTGGATATAACTTTAACAAGAAATGGGCGGCAGAATTTTTCATTCAGCATTTTTCAAATGCTAACACTGCTGATGAAAATAATTCATATGCATTTTATGGTCTTGGGTTTACATATAACTATTAAAACTACCAATCAATCGGTGTACAACCGTTTTTGACCAGATAATCATTCGCTTGGGAAAAATGATGATTTCCAAAAAAGCCGCGATATGCAGATAATGGTGACGGATGTGCACTTGTCAAAACAAGGTTTTCGTTTTTATTAACAAATTCTGCTTTTTTTTGTGCAAAAGAACCCCATAACATATAAACAATATGTTTTTTATTTTCAGCAACAGCACGTATAACCGCATCAGTAAATTTTTCCCATCCTTTTCCACTATGTGACGCGGCAATGTGTGCCTGGACAGTCAACGTTGAATTAAGCAAAAACACACCCTGCTTTGCCCAAACCGTTAAATCACCACTTGTAATACTTTTTCGGCCGATATCAGATTCAATTTCTTTATATATATTTATCAAAGAAGGTGGTAAATCAACACCGCTTTCAACAGAAAAACAAAGTCCATGCGCTTGATGTGGCTCATGATATGGGTCTTGACCAATAATTACAACTTTAACTTTGTCAAATGGGCATAAATTAAAGGCATTAAAAATATTTTTTGGTTCCGGATAAATTGTTTTTCCAGACAAATACTCACCACGTACAAAATCAGTTAATTTTTTAAAATAATCTTTTTCAAATTCTGTGTTTAAGACATTTTTCCAAGACTGTTCAATCTTTACATCCATTTTATAAACCTTCTATTAAATGATTTTGTAATGCTTTCCAAAGGACGACATCAATATATCCGATTGGTAAACCGGTTTCATTATGTAAATGTTCAAACATATTATCACAACATTTTTTTATATCATTGTCCAATTTTCCATTATTTATTTTTTGCATCAATTCCATATTTTTGCCGTACATACATCCAAGACGTTGAATCCAAATATCATATTTAACAATATTTTCACCTAAATTTCGTGCCAAATGATTTGCAGTAATTTTTCCAATATGTGGCAATTTTTGTAAATAATTTAATTTATCTTCTAATGATTTACATTTATAAAAACCATCACAAAAATCTTGTTTATTATTCCAAACTTTTACAATCGCATTAATTTTATTTTTATTATTAAAAATTTTTAATAAATCTTCTATACATTGATTTTCTGGGATTTTTTCCATTATAATTTTATGAATACGTTTTGCAGTTTTTTGCGAAAAACCACCTGCTAAAATAACATACGCAACAGCAGATGCAAATTCATCGGACGATAATTTTTTTGGATTTGATAAATTTTGTTTTATTTCATCAAAAGATTTGTCATCGCTGTCCAAACCTATTTTACGAAGTCGTAAATCTAAACATTCAAACCAAGATTTTGAAAAAATATCATTCATTTGTCTTTTTGAAATTTGTAATCGCAGTATAAACAACGGAATTATTTGGTGATTTATCAGATTCAATCATTCGTTGTTTTATTTTTTCCTTTGCTTTGTTCAATGCGTTTTCAGATTTAACAATATCAAAATGTTTTTTTAATTCATTATATCTATTGATTTTATTTTGCGGACTGTGGTGATTATTCAAAACTTCATATTCTAATTGCGCATATTCTTCCCACAACGGATCATGTATTTGTTGCTTTTTACCATTGTCAAAGATTATGTTATTAAATTTGTTTATTTCATAATCAGCCATAGCCCACCTTTGTTTAAATTACACATCCAAATTCGCATTCAGTGCATTTTCCACAATAAAATCACGACGTGGTTCAACAACATCACCCATCAACATAGAAATAACTTCATCAGCTTGAGATGCATCTGTCACTTTTACTTGGAAAAGAGAACGATGATTTGGGTCCATTGTTGTTTCCCACAATTGTTCTGCGTTCATTTCCCCAAGACCTTTGTATCTTTGGATTTTAAGACCGGTTTTAGCATATTCAAATGCAGTGTCTAACAATGCGAACGCACCCCAAATTTTTTGTGATTTAGATTTTACACGTAATGTTGTCGGTTTAGAAAATGTTTCAATTAATTCATCGCGACCATTCATACGTTGCCATGCACGAATTTCTGGTGAATTAATTTTTTCACGTGGCAAAATATGGGTTTCTGTCACAGAACGTAAAGTTCTTGTGATTTTGATACCTTCTGCATCAGATGATATCTTCCATCCACGTTCAAATTCTAATTCTTCGTTATCCAACATACGTTCTGCTGCAGCAAAATTTTCAGATGTTTCGTTTTCAAAAACTTTGTTTAATGCCAATGCTTCGATAAAACGTAACGGCATAATATGACTTAGTGCTTGCAAATTAGTTTTCATATCATCAACCAATTCTAATAAACGTTTTAAATCGGCACCTGCTAATTGTTGACCATCACTTGTTTCAATCATACCATCTGTTGCCAGTTGGTCTAATAAATAGTCATCCATTTCACGTTCGTTTTGAATATAAATCTGTTGTTTACCGCGCGTTACACCGTATAGCGGCGGTTTTGCAACATAAATATACCCGCGTTCAATAGCCTGTGGCATATGACGATAAAAGAATGTCATTAACAATGTTTGAATATGTTGACCATCAACATCCGCATCGGTCATGATAATAACTTTGTGATAACGGAATTTTTCAATATCAAAATCATCTTTACCAATTCCTGCACCCAACGTTGTAATCAACGCACCAATAGTATCAGACCCTAACATCTTGTCAAAACGAACACGTTCGACATTCAAAATTTTTCCACGCAACGGTAATATTGCCTGAGTCTTTCTGTCACGACCTTGCTTTGCAGTACCACCAGCAGAATCTCCTTCCACAATAAACAATTCACACTTAGCGGGATCTTTTTCAGAACAATTTGCCAATTTTCCAGGCAAACTGCCCAATTCTGGCCCTGTCTTTTTACGTGATAATTCACGTGCCTTGCGCGCTGCTTCACGTGCAGTTGCTGCTTCGACAATTTTATCAATTATCATTTTTGCAATTGCTGGATTTTCTTCCAGATATTGATAAAGCAAATCATTCACAGTATTTTCAACCAATGGACGAACTTCGCTGGATACTAATTTATCCTTGGTCTGAGAACCAAATTTTGGATCTGGTATTTTCACACTGATAATACTGGTTAAACCTTCACGAAAATCTTCCCCAGATAAATTAATGTCTTTTTTAGTATTTTGTTCCGCAATATATTTGTTTAACGCACGTGTCAAACCCGCGCGAAATCCAGCCAAATGCGTTCCACCATCACGGTTTGGAATATTATTTGTAAAACATAATGATGTTTCAGTATATGCAGTTGTCCATTGTAAAACAATTTCAATATAAGAATCATCTATTGTTTTAATCATCTGAATTGGTTCTGGATTCAATAATTCTTTAGATTTATCAAGATATGTTGCAAAACCTTTTAAACCGTCCGCAGAATGAAATTCACGAACAACTTTTTCTGGTCCACGTAAATCTTCCAGAATGATTCTTACATTAGCATTTAAATAAGATTGTTCACGTAACCAAACTTCCAATGTATCAAAATCAAATTTTGTACCAGTAAATGTATCAGGCGATGGCAAAAACGTCACTTCTGTTCCATGTTCATGTGTTGTTTCGTTTTTCACAACAGTCAAATCATTTGTTGGAACACCATCTTTAAATGACATACGCGCTTCTTTGTCGCCACGCCATACACGTACTTCTAACCATGTGGATAACGCGTTAACAACAGATACACCAACACCGTGCAAACCACCAGAAACCTTGTATGCACCATTTCCTTCGTTATCAAATTTACCCCCAGCATGCAGTTCACACATAATTAATTCCAGCGCACTGCGTCCTGTTTCATGATTAATATCGAACGGCATACCACGACCATTATCGCGTATTGTTGTCGACCCATCAGCATTCAAAGATACATATACAGTATCCGCGTACCCAGCCATAGCTTCGTCGATAGAATTGTTGACAACTTCGTAAATCATGTGGTGCAAACCGTCACCACCTTCGCCAACGTCACCAATGTACATTCCAGGTCTTTTTTTAACTGCTTCCAGACCCTTTAAAACCTTGATTGAATCACCAGTATATTCATTATTTACAGTCATTTAAAATTCCTTTCTTTTTCACTATGAAAAACATAGCAATTTATGTTATAATTATCAAGAAAAAAGGAACAAAAAAGGTATAAAAATGAAATTTTTACAAAACTGTAATGTAACAAAGGAAGATAAGAAAAAAATGGTCACAGTGGGCAGTAATTCACGCCCCGTAAAAAATTTTACAAAAGCGGATTTTATGACTCCTGCCCAGGTTGGAAAAAAATTTAATATTTCAACCCAAGAAGCCATGGATTTTATGAAAAAACTTAATTTTAAACGGGCTATTTTCGCTCTTAACGGACATAAAACACCTGTTATATTAAGATTCAAAGGTTATTTATATTTACACCCTATGGCTTTGGAAGCTTTTCAACAAGAAATAAACCAAAAGGTAAAATAATGAAATTTAAATTATTGTATTATGGCGATATCTTGACGAACCCTAAAAAACGTGCCCAGCATATTGCTGATATTCGCATGCAGTTTCATCCACAATTAAAAAAACTGACCACATTAAAACCATGGAATAATTTAACAAAATTTATGATGCCTGATGCAACAAAAAGTCCAATTATAACACGTCACATCGGCGGTATAGATTGGAATCCAATTATCACACCAAATTTGAAAATGATTGCAGAACTGGATATTTTGTTAATGCACCCAGAAATCGTTGGTGTTCCACATTCTGATATTGATAACCGTGTTAAAACTATTCTGGACGGGTTGCGTTGCCCACAAAACGAACATGAAATCGGTCAAAATACACCACGCGATATTGGACCAATCTATACATTATTGGATGATGATCATCTGGTGACAAAATTAACTGTTAACACCAGCCATTTATTATCCCCAGATATATTCCCATGCAATAATGATTATTCCCCAGATTCAGTATTTATGTTAATTGACGTAAATGTCCGTGTGACCGAAGGGAACTTGGAAAACCTGCCATTTATTGTATAAGGGTTTGATTTATTAAAAAACACCGGCAATCGCCGGTGTTTTTTTCAAATTAAAGTGAAAAATTACATAAACACAGATGTAATTTGTTCTTGCATTTGGAATGTACCTAATACCACCCAACCGATGATTAATGATACCAATATTATACCAATGCTGTTCAAAACGTTTGATATACTTTCCATTTTACGTACAGATTCATTCATATAATCGTTTGCAATTTGTGATATATTTTTATCAAAATCATTCATATCAGCATAAATCATTAAATCCCCGATAATTTCTGAATTTGGAAAATCTTTGCCTGTCATTTCCAGCGCATTTCCCAAATTTTCACCATTTGCAATATAATGCAACGCTTCATCTAAAATATTCGATAAATAACGATTTGATTTATCTGATAACATACGCATAGAATCTGGCACAGAAACTCCTGCTGCAACCATTGCAGACAAAGACATCAACCAACTGACAGATAATTGTAATTTATATGTATTCCATGGTGGTAATTTATCAAACAATGTGCGCAACCTTCCTGTCCATATTGGCAATGATACCCACACAGCACCAATCAATATAATAAAAATACCAAAAACAACATGCCAATATTTACTGGCTAAACCAGATACCCAAACTAACGATGCCGCACTGCCACGCCAAATAACATCACTGCCAGCAGCATCTATTAATGGCGGAACAAGGTATATGCCAACCATTATGATTATACCAACTGTTAACATAAACAAAAATAATGGATACGCAACAGCTGAAAGCAATGCGCGTTTGATTCTTGTAATACCGTCAACTATGCGTGTTATATTTTCTAAAGATATTAACAAGCTATTAACATTGCCAGATGTTAACAAAAGTGTTTCTTCATTTGGTACCCAACCAGATGTCGCTTCGGCAAAAGTCATACCACGTTCAAGATTTTTTTGAATTTCACGCATAGCAATCGCAAATGGTTCATTTGGTTTTCGCCCATTTTTCGATTCTATCATTTCAATTCGATGCAATGCATCCATCAATGTAAAATTATTACGCAAAAGCGATGCAACCTTGCGCGAAATCGCCATACGTTTCTGCGTATCTGCTTTAAATACGAATTTTGCATAAAGTATTTCAAGTTTATTCATTTATTAATACACCCATGGTCTGTCCAACAAGCCAACCCAACGTTCTAATTCATCAACACCGATAATGCCACGTAACATTAATTCAATCGCCGCTTCTTTTAATGTACGACCATTCATTTTTTCCAACCAGTACTTTAATGCGCTTTCTGTTTCACCAGCCAAAGCCAAACTTAAAAATTCACTGTTCGTTATAATTATTTCACCAGCCTTGATTCGACCGATAGTACCGGACCCATTACAGTGTTCACATCCTTGTCCACGAACATAAACTTGGTTTAAACCAAATTCACCAAAAGCATCTTTGACACGATTATATGCAGAATGATTATGTTTTTCACTTAATTTTTCACGACAATACGGACATAACTTTTTAAATAAACGCATAGATATTAATCCACGTATCATTGTTTCATCTTTCAATTTAAAAGCTTCTACACCCATATCAAGCAATCGCATCAATGCACCCATTGCAGAATTCGCATGCAATGTCGTCCAAACATTGTGTCCAGACAATGCACCTTTGACAGTTAATTGTGCCGCAGATAATGTTCTTATTTCACCAACCATTAATGTATCAGGATCACTGCGTAATGCCGCAGCTAATGCTTCTGTAAATTTTTCTTCGCGTTGTTCTTCATTAACAGCATTAACAACCGGCATTTGATGAGCACCAAATATCTTTTGTTCTGCCGGGTCTTCTACGGTTATAAGATTTATTTCATACCGTCTTTCCTTTAACATCAGTGCCATATTACGTACTAACGTTGTTGATTTACCAGATGATGTTGGACCCGCAACAATCACCAAACCTGTTGGTGCAGAACGTAATCTTAACAATAATTTTTGTTCATATTCATTAAATTCTTGTTCTGATTTAATTCCTTCACTTGGGTTATCATAAAGCAAACGCATAACCACATATTGCGAACCAAACGCAATCGGATTGAACTGCATTCTTATACCCAAAACACCAGATGGTAAATACAAATCTTTGGTTCCACGCAATGGTGTTCGACCATCTTTCTGTGCTGTTTGATATTCATTTTGTGCATAACTCGAATTAGAAATATCAGCCGATGCAAACGCAGCACGAACAAAAGCTTCCCCCCACTGAGAATTATATTCTAAAACTGGTTGCATACTGCCATCTATACGAAAATATATTGTTGTTTGATCTGCAACCTCAATATGTATATCAGAAACTTTTTGTGCTGCTGCACGTGCAATTATATCAACAAAATCTTTCTGCATCTGGTTATCATAATCAACACGTGAACGCACCCCACCACCCAATCTTTCATCATTGGTTTTATATATATTTGAAATTAATCCTAAATCAGAATAAAAAGGTTCTTTGATTGGACGTTTTTTTTGACGTAATAAATCTATGAATGCTAAAACACGACCATCATATTGATGTGTACGCGAAATAATTATTTCACCAGCAGAAAAATATGCTATCAAACCTTGTGTATCTTTTGGCAAAGCCAATTCATCAGCATAAGCTGTCAACAAACGATTATTATTTGAAAACAAATAATCAAGAATCTCTTTGCTGTTTGCATTTTCAAGACCAGCCGGTACAGACGGTTTATTTATATTTACAAAATTATTTTCTGAATCTAACATAATTTATTTTCCAATATTTAAACTTTCTGTATCACCATCTTTTTCAAAAACAATACCTTCATTCAAAGATATAGATTTTACAATATATCCATCCAATTCTTTGCCGACCGATATACGTTTATTTTGTCCAGTTGCAATTTCTTCAATTGTTGCCTGTAATTGATTATCAACCCCGATAACATTTATCAGTTTATATTTTCTACTTACATTTGTTTCTTCGCGTCTTTGTTGTGGTTGTTGTCTTGTTGTAACGGTTTCATGTTCTTCGTTTTCCAAAGATTCCATTTGACGTTTTAATTTTTCAGTTTGTATATCCAGTTGTTTTTTTGTATTTTCTAATTCATATTGTTGTTGTTCTGCGCGCCCAGAAAGAGTATCCAATTCCATTTGCAATTTTATTTTTTCTGCATTCAATCTTTCCAATTCTAAATCTAATTGTGCGCGTTCTTTTTCAAGTTGCATAACAACTTTTTCTTGTTCTAATGTTGTTATTTTTTCAAACAAAGAACCAGCCACAACATAATTATTCAACGCATTCGCAGAAACTTCATCCGCCAAATCAGATTCTGTATTTGGTTCTACAACATCTTGAATAATTTCTTCGTCTTCATACACCACATCAAAATCATCTTCTGCAAAAACAGACATATTAAAAGTAAACATCATCAAACCAGAAAATAAAATCAAATTTATTTTTTTCAACATATTCTTCACCTTTTTATTTTGTATAAATAATTACTTCGTAATTCCATATTCTTGTATTGGTATGCCACGATACAGATGTCATATACACACCATCAAAACCATTAAATATTTGCATAAATTCGACAGGTATTAATTTAGATGCCGCAGCAACTTCTGTTATATGTATATCTTCTGTTTCTTTGCCATTCATAATTGTATCAGTCACAGGTTGAATATTTGCATTGATATTTACCTGTTGAAAATTAGTAGTTATATCACGAACAACTGTTGATTGATCACGTTCATCCAAGGAAGAATATAATTTTAATTTTGGCAATTTAACACGAACAATTATTTCATCTTCTGAAATCTGTTGAACAACAGCACCAGGCATTAATCTGGCAACATATTCATAAAAATCATTTAACGTGCCAAAATCACGTGAAAAATTGGCAGACACATATTCATTATCGCATTTTGCATACGTTTGATTCCAACCTGGTACAGGTTGCATAACAAAAGCAATTGCTTTATAACAAAGATTTGCACGTTCAAAAACATCTGGTAATTTGTCATACGGATATTCAATTTGTTGTACAACATCTTCTTGTAATTTTTTATCGGTAATTTCTTGTTTTTTTAATTCTATTTGTCGTCTGTATTCTGCAATTAAATCTGTATTTAAATGTTTTCCATTATCATTTTTATTGATTGGATGATACAAAACATAAATTCCAAACAAAACAAACAAAACCGCCAATAATACAGATGGAACAATAGACTTAACAACACTTATTTGACGTAGTTTTGCAAAATTCCCGTTTGTTATTAAATCTATTAAATCTTTTTCCTGAGATTTTGGTATTCCCCAAGAAACAGGTGCAAACAAAGCACCCCAATCAGGAATATTTATTAATTCTGTATACATTTTACGCGCAATATCTTCTTTATCTATCAAGATATCACGAATAATTATCCCGTTTCTGACAGCAACCAAATAAAAATATTCATTATATCGAAAGACACCCAAAAAAGATATAAATTCTGATAAAGAGTTTACAACTTCTACTGCTGCACTTGACATACCAACATGTGCACCATCTTTGGAATTAACCAACCCAACCATAGATTTGTATTCTATGAACAAATTATATTTTTTATCGGTGGTTTTTGATAACTGTTTTGCATATCCGTATGCAGTATTACCAACGCCCACAGGTTGCCAAAACAAGCCTGTTGCATACTTTCTGCGACGAATATTTATTATTTGTTTTATCAATTTCTCTCTCTGTTACAAAAGCATTATAACACAAACAAATAAAAAAAATAAAGCCGAAATTTACAATAAAAAAGTCGTATTTCTACGACCTTTTTATTATCTGTTACAATTATACACTTTTGCCTTGAATTTATACGTTTTCTTTGGGCCAAATATTGCACCAGCATTTTCAAGTACATTTTGATTAGAGATATAATAAGCATCACAAATTTGCTTTTGTTCTAAAATGCTTTTTTCAAGATAATCGTATGCATCAGATATATTATATGTCGAAGCACTTGAATCCAAGGTATATAAATATTCACAATTTTTTGGTTCTGTTTCTAATCTTATTAAACCGTTTCCTGCCCCAGTCGAAGCAGCACATGCAGATAAGGCTAAAACAGAAGTTATTGCTAATACTTTTTTCATTTTTTCTCCTTTTGTTTTTTTAAATTATTTCATAATTTGATTTATCACTAAATAATTTACGCAATACCAAATTATTTAATGCGTGTGAACCTTTGTAAGATTCTAATGTTCCGTAAATGAATCCGCCACTTGTAAACATATCGCCAATTGCATCTATGATTTTATGACGAACAAATTCATCTGGATAATACAATTTATTTAATGTTCCATTACCATCATTATTCAATGCAATTACATTATGTTCATTTGCACCACGTCCCATACCATGTGCTTTTAACCATTCCCATTCAGAATATTTTCCAAATGTTCTTGATTTAGATATATTTTTAATAAAATTATCAACAGACTTTTTTGTCCCATCTAATAAACAAGAATACGATTGTGTTCCTATTATCTTGTCGCTGTAAACCAAGGTTGCATCTATTAATAATCCTTTTTTGTTTGGCGATAATTTTACATATCCATTTCCACGACGCCAGATTGTATGATTTAAAATAGTTGTTTTTATTCTTTTCCAAAATGGCATAAACAGCGCCAATTCATTACGACGTGCAACAATTTCTTTTTTAACCAGAATTTTTTTCATTGGTGTTTTTTTTGAAACATTCTTTTCAAATAATTTTATAAATTCATATGCACTGCCATCAAGAATTGGTGTTTCAGAACCATCTATTTCAATAATTGCACTGTCTATTCCAACCAAAAAAAGTGCAGCCATTAAATGTTCTATTGTTTGAACATGCGCACCTTGTCTATCACCAATCGTTGTATTTCGCATTAATGTTTCACCAACATTATCGTATTTTGCAGGTATTAAATCGGAATTTTTAATATCAACCCGTTTAAAAAAAATACCCGACTTTTTTGATGGACAAACAACCAAATTAACAGGTAATCCAGAATGAATTCCAACCCCGGATATTTTAATTTTTTTTGTTATTGATGTCATTTAACCTTCCTTTTAACCAATCATAAAAACTTTCTTCAATTTCTGTTTTTAATTCGGAAAAACGAATTTCTTTTTTTGCCCAATTTGGCAATCTTACCCAGTCTTTTTCTGTTGTTAATAATTTTGCATTTTTTGATTTGGCTTTGTCAATCAACATATTTATATCATTATCCGTATATTGATAATGATCTGGGAAAGATATTTTTTCTATAATTTTAGACGGAATATTTTCAAAAAATTTTTCTGGATACCCAATCCCGGCAAAAGCGATAACTGGTGTTTTTTTATCATACGGACATTCTTCACTGTTTTTTGCATTAAATATTGGTAAATCTGTTGGCAAAGCAAATCCATGTGCAACTTTCTTGCGTTTAATTAAAATAATTGCATCACTGCGTGCAATTGCAGATTTTGTTTCACGCAACGGCCCTGCTGGCAACAAAAAACCGTTACCAAAACCGATACCTTCATCAAACACCAAAACAGAAATATCTTTGTGTATAGAAGAATTTTGAAAACCGTCATCCATAATTACAGGTGTTGTTGATTTTTGTTTATTAAGCAGTATTAAATTACTTTTTCTGTTTCCAACATGTACTAAAATATCATCATTTGACAACATCTTGGCTTCATCACCGATTCCATCTGTTTTCTTTGTTCTTTTATATCCACGCATAACAACAGGTGCATCTAAATATTTTGCAACCTGACGCACAATAGGTGTTTTACCGACACCGCCAGATAAAATATTTCCAAAACAAATTACTGGACGTCTTGATATATATTCATGTTTTTTACGTAAATTAAAAACTAATTTGCTGGCCATAAAATAAAAAGCACTTAATGGATAAAGCAACCAAGATAAAAAATTACGTTTTAAAAACCAGTTTGGTGTTTTCATAATATTTTGGCCTTTTCTTCAAAATTTTCGGGTGTCAAATCTTGCTCTGGTTTAAAATCAGTAAATCTTTCATCCAAATCATAAGCTTGTTTTACCATTAAACTTTCAAGTTTTTTACGAATTTTTTCAAAATCTTCTGTTTTTGTTTTTCTGTCTATAAATATTGGTTTACCTACATTCCCAGCAATAACAGAAAAAGGTTTTGTTAATAAATATCTGTCCCAACGGTTTAAAAACCATGGACGCGAACAAGAATAACATACCGGAATAATTGGTGCCCCTGTCATTTTTGCAAAATAAAGCGCACCATCGTGAAAACGCATTGATGGCCCACATGGTCCATCTGGTGACAAAGCCAGACAAAAATTACCATTGCTTAAAACACTTATCCCACGTTTCAGTACAGAAACCCCACCTTTGTTTGAAGAACCATAAATAGTCCGTAAACCAAACAATTTTTCCATTTTTGCAATCGCACGACCATCTTTTCGCGGGTCTGCAATCGCATATCCACGTACACGTGCCAGCGCAATAACAGGTGATAACATCATTGTACGACCATGCCAAAATACAAAAATCGCGGGTTTTCTGCGATATTCATGTAAAATATCAAGTCCTGAAATTTCTTTCTTGGATGTAAAATAAACAAACCAAATTAATATATAATATACAACAGCCAAAAACCATTGAACAACACCCCATCCATAAAGGATACGAAAGAAACGTCTAAATTTTCTTTTTATAGACTTTTTCATAACTTAAACCTTGTTGAATCAGATTCTAGCAACAAAAAAAATACAATGCAAGTATGACAAAAAAACAAAAAAATAAGATTATATGCTTTTTTTATTTGACACATTGATATAAAGATATATAATAAGCCGTGCTCATCGCGGGATAGAGCAGCCCGGTAGCTCGTCAGGCTCATAACCTGAAGGTCGGTGGTTCAAATCCATCTCCCGCAACCAGATTTCTGCGGTTCCTTGTGAACCGCAATTTTTTTATTTGTAGTCATGGGGCCCTAATAGGGCCATGAACAAGACCATTTTTAACTCTAGAGATAAACTGATTATAACACTATTTCATATTAAAACTACCATAAAAAAACACCCAACAAAGGGTGTTTCATGATACAAATCAGAACAACACATTATTGTGCTTGTAAATAATTTTCTAAATTCGCAGAAGAATAATAAACCTTACCACCCAATTTTTTAGGTTTCAATTCCGGGTGCGCCCCACTACTTTTCCACATACGTAATGTTTGTGGTTTTATTCCTAATTTCTCTGCAAGTTCTTCTGTACTGTACCAAATAACTTCACTATTTCCTAATGTAAATGCCATTTTTACAACAAAAACCGTCATCAAAGAACTAAATAATGATGACAGTTTTCAGTAAATATGTGTTTGTTGTTTATTCGCCACACAAAGGAATATTTGTTTCTTTGAAAGCATCAACCCTATTTGTGCCACCTGTTGTGGTTCGGTATTCGTAAGTACCTGCGTATTCGTAGTAATGTTCAGGATCTACTCTTTGACCATTGACGTATTGTTTGTTTGTGTATATAAACATGTGATTATTTCCTATAAGTACACCTTTTGATGCTATGTCTGATACTGTACCCCTTAAAAATGGTAGCCTACAACCCTTTTTTCTGAAACAATCGCCATTTGAAAGCTGTATTTCATTATTAAAGTATGCACCGGCATAAAAAACACGTGCACGACAGCAAACATTATTACGTTCAAGACAACTTTCTAATTGTTTTTGTCTTCTTTCCTCTGCGGCTTTTTCCTCTGCTTCCTTTCTTTGGCTTTCTTGTTGTTGTATCAATTTTTCTGTTTCTCGTTTTTGTTTTGCTTCTTGATATCTGGTAAATTCTGCCTGTGTCACCAATTGATATTTTTTCTCTTTTTCATTTTTTTCGTTATATTCTTCATCGTCGTCTTCTTTATCAAGGTGTGTTTCTTTAAGCGAAGAATATGCAACAAACACATCGTTACTATTACCTTCATCTAATGTCATACCATATTTATAATTTACAGGAAAGCCTATCAAATGTAGGGTAGCCAATGGAAGTTGTATTGGAAGTAATAAAAGGTTTGCAAAAAAACCTGTTCCACTGCTAAACATACCATTAAACATACCATTGTATTCTCGTGTATGATTTTTGACAACATACTTTTTATTGTCGTTCATAATATCAACAAGTTGTTCATTCACGGGGTATTTTGTTATCATGGATTGAACTGCTTTATCTCGTTTTTCTGTAGATACATAACATCCGTCACAAAGGTCTGTGTCTCCGGCTTGAAGACACCCAGATAAAACCGTACAACATGTAATTATTGGATAAAGTTTTTTCATATTTTACTCCTTACAAAAAATAGACCGTCAAGAAATTGGCGGTCAGGGAGTTAGAAAATCAGTATCTTATTGATTTCGTGGCTTTCGGGTTACCCCTGTTGTATAACCAACGACTCCCCGACCATAAGTCAGGGATATAACGATGCAAAGAAACACCGAAACATCAGATTGCGATGCTTTCGCACCGAAGATACTGGGCTTTCTACAGCCCTGAACCCAATCCCTTGGATTCAAACCAACTATAAACAACAAATTATCAAATGTAAATGATTATTGTGAAATACTTGTATAATAGATAGTCAAAAGACTTAATGGAAATTATATTATGACTATATAAAAAAAACACCCTTTATGGGTGTTTTATTAGTTTTTTAATACTTAACGAACATATCCATTTTTAATAAAGTCCGCAATATTTATACATCCATCAAGATATTCTTTGGAAAAAGTCTGTTTTTTACTGGTTTCTTCTAATAAATTATTATAAGCATTCCATACCCTTGGCGAACCAATATGTTGTTCTACAAAACCTTTTGCTACAAAAACCGGACCATTTGGGCCATCCCCCACAGTCCAAACCAGACGTTTACGATCTGTATTTCTGTTTGAATCACAACTTTGTGTCAATGTACAACCATATTCACGTTTAATATTTGGCAGTATTACTAATTTTCCATCTTGTATTGCTTGTACTGCACCTTGAGATTCCATATCTAACGGATTTAAATTAACAGTATTTATATCATATAATACTTTTTCTGCGTTTTTCTTGTGGCATGATTTTTCAACAGATTTCCATATATCGTTTGGAATATATTTATCTATTTTGATTGTCGCAACTTTTATACTTGTATCAGGTTTTAATTCTGTTTTTTGTTTTTTAACCACAGGTTGAACGATTTTATTTTGCTGTTGTTGTTCACGTTCCTGTTGTTTTTTTATATATGAATCTAGTATAGACAAAACATGTTCTAATTGTTCAAATAAAACACATTTTCCAGAAACTGTATCAATTTGTTTTATATTTTTATTACTGTTTAATGCTTGCTGTATAAATTTTCTTAATTGTTCATCTGAAAATTTTTGATATTTTTTACATAATTTTTCAGAACGGCATATCTTGAAAATATCATCACGATTCATGTAATTATGAGATTTTTCTTGAATTTTTTGTATTTCATTTTCAACAGATGATTCTATCAATTTTTTTATATTGATTTTTTCATATTCTGTTTTTGAAATACAATAAATTTTTTCATCTTTTTCATTACGTAATAATCTGCCGTTTTGTGACAAAAGATTTTTGATAACTGATTTTAATATTTGTAATTTATAGATATCAAAATAGCCTTGTTGTTTTAAAATATTCATAATATCATTAAGTTCAAAATCTTCGTCTGTTTTTATTGGATATTTTTGTTGCTTTTCTTGTATTGTTTTTTCAATAAAAAATTGTTCTAAAACACCAACAACGTTATCCATGTATAATCTGGAAAAACATTTAACAGGTCTGTTATTTGAATCTTTTTTTATTTCTAATTTTATATCAGTATGTTCAATTAAATCTGATAATTCTTCGTTTTTATATTTTTCTAATTTATATTTTTTTAGTTTTTTATTTTGTTTGATATATTTTATAAACTCATTAACAGTTATTTCATCTTTTGATACAGTTTCATAAGATGATGTTTGTTGTTTCAAAACCAATTTTCCCATTTGTTTTTGAATTTTTTCTATCACTTTTTTCAAAGTAATACCATTTTGTGCCCTGATTTCTATACCACTGTGCAAAGACATAAAATTCAATGCATCATAATAATTATCTGTATATTTTCCATCTTTGATAAAAGATTGTTTATCAAATAATGAATTGTCTAAAATGATTTCACTTTCGATACAATTTGGAATATATTTAATTAAATACTTAAAATCTTTTGTTGCATCAATATAAGCAAATTCTTTTACCTTGGTTGGAAATACCAATTCAGAATCTGACAAATCAATACCAGTACATGTGAAACGACCACCAACTGTATTTGGAAATTTTTTAATACTGCTGTTTGCACAATTAAAATCACGATGTGCATTTATTAATCTGAAATCTACAGAACCATTATATTCTTGTAAATCAATACTTGTTAACAATTCTAGTGTGGTACATGGAAATTTTCTTTGATAAAATTTGTCATAAAAATTGAAAAAAATATCCAAAGTTGTGTAAACATCTCTAAGTTTTTTATACACTGACAATTCTGCCATTTTCACTGTAAGTCGCAATGCATCAGAATCAGTTTTTATATCTAAACGTAAATTTTGATTTTCTTTCATAAAAACCACCATATTATATTTTTTATTTAAAAATAACACTATTATAAATTTTGTCAATAAAAATATCTTGAAAAATCTGAAATTATTTATATAATTTTCCGCAAGAATTATAAAAATAAGGGGAAAATTATGAGTTTTAATTTTATAAAAACAAATATTAACGGTGTTTACATTATTGAACCAAAAATTTTCAAGGACGAACGCGGATATTTTTTCGAAAGTTATAACGAAGCAGAATTTATAAAAAATGGTATTACAAATCGTTTTATCCAAGATAATCAATCTAAATCATCATACGGTGTTATTCGTGGTTTACATTGTCAACTTGGTCAATACAGTCAGGCAAAATTAGTTCGTGTATTACAAGGCAAAGTTCTTGATGTTGCTGTTGATATTCGTCGTAATTCTCCAACATTTGGAAAACATGTAGCTGTTGAATTATCAGATGAAAACATGCGACAATTATTTATTCCGCGCGACTTTTTACACGGTTTTTCTGTTTTAAGTGATACAGCTGTTTTTGCTTATAAAGTGGATAATTTTTATAACAAAGAATCTGAATTTGGTATCCGTTATGACGATCCACAAATTGGTATAGATTGGAAAGTACCTTTGAACAAAGTTTTAACTTCCGAGAAAGACAGAATAGCCAAAGGATTGAAAGATGTTCCTTATAACGGGCGCTAGTGGTCAACTTGGTCAAGAACTTATAAAAATATTACCAGGTGCAATTTATACAACAAGATATGATTTAGATATTACTGATTTGTATGCTGTTAAAAAATTTATTAAATCAAATAATATCGATACAATCATAAATTGTGCCGCATACACCGCGGTAGACAAAGCAGAACAAGATCAAATAACTGCATCAAAAGTTAATATTAATGGCCCACGTAATTTGGCAAAATCATGTGAAAAAATTATTCATATTTCAACAGATTATGTATTTGATGGTCTTGTACACAGACCCTACCTTACAGAAGATAAAACAAATCCTGTGTCTGTCTATGGTTCTACAAAATTAGCTGGTGAAAAAGAAGTGTTAAAAAATTCTAGACAATCTATAATTATTCGTACAGCATGGCTTTATTCACAATACGGAAATAATTTTGTAAAAACTATGCGTCGTCTTGGTAATGAAAAAGATAATATAAATGTTGTATCTGATCAAATCGGATCACCAACGTATGCTGCTGATTTAGCAAAAGCGATTGTTCAAATTTTACCGCAAATATCACCTGAAAACAAAGGAATTTACCACTTTACAAACGAAGGTGTATGTTCTTGGTATGATTTTGCGCATGAAATAATGAAAATATCCGGTTTAAAATGCAAAGTAAACCCTATACCATCTTCTGCATATCCAACACCTGCTAAACGTCCGTTTTACAGTGTTCTTGATAAAAGTAAAATAAAAGAAGTTTTTAATATAAAAATACAACATTGGTCTAATGCACTTGAACAGTGTTTAAAACAATTATAATGTTAATTTAAACATTTTTTTAATGTATTACTGTTATCATTTAAATCAACGTGTTTATTGCGGATTTCTTCTTCTGCTTTAATATGTTGTTTTAACAATACAATATCAGGATGATCTTGCAACATATTATTTAGTTTATCAATTGCAGATTCTATATCTGATTCTTTTTTTATAAAAACAGGCATTATTGAATCAGATGCAGACTGTATAGATTTTTTTATTAAATCTTGATTATCATCTATAACAGATAAATATGCGCGTATATGTTCGTCTTCGTGTTGTAAAATCGCATTATATGAACATGTATTTGGTTTATTCGATATATCTATTTGAACCAAGAAATCAGAATAACCTATTGTTACATCTATATTTTTCAAAGAAACACAAAAACCATCTTCGATAGATGTTAAATCTGTTGTTATTTCAAATTCGTTAACCAATGTAGCGATTACATTACCATGTAAAACATCCATTTTTTTTAAAGGTTGAACAACACTTTTTTCCCAACTTGGTGATTTTACTGTTATTTTTGGTGTTAATTTATAACCAAGACAATCATCAACTGCGAATAAATCACATGGAATAAATAAATATAATAAAAATATAAATCTTTTAAGCATTTATTACATTGTTTGCTTTTTTAAATATTCTGCAACAAAATTATTTCCATATGTTTTATATAAATCTTCCGCTAATAATACAGAAGAACGTCCAGATTCAAACAAACGCAACATATTTCCAAGTCCGCCAAGTTCTGTATTTAAAATTACAGATTCACCATTAACTGGACGTGATAATAAAACTGCACGTTTAAGGTTTGGATATACCTTGCCTTGTATAAAAGCCATTTCAAGTGGATTAAGATTCCATTTTTCATAATCACTTGCATCTGCTGCTGGATTACGGAAAAACATAACTGTTTGTGCTTGACCACGAACAACATCACCTATTCCTAATTTATCAAGAATATTTGCACGTTGGAATGCCACCATATATGCTTGACGATTTTTACGTCCTTCTTGTAAACCAGTGATAAAATTATCACGGAACATTTTATTTTCCAACATAGGTGCAGTTTCATCGATCATAATAAGTGAAGGATTTCCGCCAGACACAGTTATATTGTTTATTCTGTGTAATATATAAGATATAACCGCTGGTGCTAAAATTTCATCTTGTAAAATTTCAGTAAAATCAAACGTTGTTAAACGTGAATGTAAATCAAGTGTATCAGAACTTTCATTAAATATATCACCATATTGTAATGGGTCTATCCATTTTTTTAATTCACCACGCATTTTACCACTGGATGAAAAACAACTTTCATAAAGATTTTTTAACAATTTATCATCATCAGATAAATAATCAAAATTAACAGAAACCGCGCGCGCAATTTCATCCATTGATTCAACATCATCAAGATTTGTTATCATTGAAAACCATCTGCGTAAAAATGCGCGATTTGCCGCTGTATCCGGCATTTTTAATGGATTTAAGTGTGTTAAAAACATATCTTTTGATGAATCTTTTTCTTTGCCATTCATTGTTATATATTTACCACCCACAGCCAAAGTAAATATTTCTGCACCTTTATTTCTGTCAAAGAAGAATGCTTTTAATTTTTTATGTCTTAAAGATTGTGCAATCAAGAACGAGAACAAAGTTGTTTTACCACCACCAGTTGGTCCGACTGTTAATGTATGACCAACCGCAGCAGGTTTATCAGAAACATGAAATTGGAACTGATATGGTGTACCCTGGGCAGTAGGAAATATAACAAGCGGTCCTTGTCCCCAATCACTGTTTTTAATACCAGTTGGCAAAGATGACAAAGTTACACTTATTGCAGCACTTTTTGATAACATTTTAAAGCTTCGTGGGAATGTATCAAAACCAGGGATTTGTGCAAAAAATGATACACGTGATGCAAAACTTTCAACAACTGGCGATATTCCAAAAGATGCACAAATCTTTTTAAATTCAGAAACATGATCATCTAATTCATCAATACTTTTTCCGAATAACATAAACAAAGGATAATAATCAACTAATGTTTGAGAACCTGTTATATTTTCATCCATAGAAGATTGTGCTTCGACTATTTGTTCAATTGTAGAATTTTCTGTTTGATCTGTAATTGTTGATTTATGTTGACGTAATAAAGATTCTATATCACTTGATTTTAATATATGAAATCCATTCATACATATCATTTCACATTGAATCGTTGATACTGTATTAAAAAATTCTTCATCCATAAAATCTGGTGACATTTTAAAAGATATTGCAGATGCATAATATTTTTTATCACCACTGTTATATTCTATAATTCCATTTTTATTAAAACTTACATTATCAACAGTGACATTACTTGATATATTTTCATCACAGTTTTTTATTATTGGTTTTGACACTGGTGATAAAATTCTGCCAAAAAACGTAGCCATATTATCAGTATTAACATTTTTTAATAATTCAGGTTTATACACAGATAATATAGATTCAATATAATTACAATATTGGTCAAGTTTATCATGTGTATTTTGATTTTTAACAGATATAACAACATAATAAGTATTTGTATAAATCTTTAAACCTTGATTATTCCATTTATCGTATATTTTTTGTAAAACAGGCTGATCAAATTCATAATTTGTTTTTTCTGATATAAAATCACGAATTGTAAAAAATCTTAAATAAACATCAGGATCTTGAATTTGATTAAATAATTGTGTTCTTAAATCCAGCAATTTTTCAAGATTTTTATCATCCATCATACTGGTTTGAATACCTTTTATTTTATAAACACGTACTAATGAACCATCCGTCATAGATAAACTGTTATCAGAATAAACGGTATTAAAAGGTAAATAATCAGAATATTTAGCATACCCAAATTTTGGAAAAATCTTTTTTGTTATTGCAGGAATATATACTAATAAAACAATAAAAACTAATAAAACAGACATGGCAATTATAACAAATGTCATTACCATCGAATTTGTATTACCTGCAAAATAATCAAATATTTTTTCCATTTTTATACTATTAACCTTTTTGGTATTTTTCTTTTAAAAACATTAAAACTAGAAAATATCAATTGTGATATTTGTGGATCTTTTTTTGAATAAAATGCCAACACTGTATGAGATAAAGATATAATCCCTAAAAATAATAATGGTAATATCATCGGTATATCATGTGGTGGTAAAATCAAACTTATTATTATACAGCCTATAAATACAATAAACCAAACCAAGAAATTTAACACTGCAAGTGTATAAGGCACATAAAATATGCGCGGTGGATTTGCCAAAGCTTTCAGCACTTTTTGCCTCAAAATCTCTCTCCTGGTTAACTTGTTACTTTGATTATAACAATTTCAACTTTTTTCAACAAGCATAAAAGTAAAAAAATATAAAATTGTTAAAAATATTAAAAAAAGATGATTTTTTAACTTGTTTATAAATTTAAAAAAAAATACATTTTTATAAAAAAATACCGGTTTTTTCATATTTTTTTGTTTAAAAACTGTTTATAAAAAGTTTATTTTAGTTTTTAACATAATAAACAGGGTAAATAAAAACAATAACAATAAATATAATAAATATTTGATTTTTTATAAATCTAGTTTATAATTGGCACGTAAAAAGGATAAAACATGAAATTTTTAAGTTCTTTAAAGGCTTGGAAAAAACGCGGTAATATTAAGCAAATTCGCCGTGGTAAACAAGTTATATTGATTGACCCTTCTAATCCTAAATTAAAGGCAAAACAGGGGTTCAAGAAAAAATAATAAATCCAATTGGATATGTGTTTTTATACCCAGTTTTCTGGGTATTTTTTTTATTCTTCAAGAAAAGCTTCTTCAAGTACAGTGTTTATTTCATTATCTGATAATCCAGATGTTTTTAAATAATATATCTGGTTTTTATTCGGTTTATATAAAGATGCGGAATGTGATGCGTTATTTGGTACTGATTTTATATATTGTATTGGTTTCATATTTATAATTGACTTTTCATCAGCTAAACATGAAAAAGATATATCAGAATCGCAATTTGGTGTGTTTTTTTCAATTTTTGCTGTACCTTGCATATAATTTTTCGAATTTTTATAAGCTGCGATTTTTGTTTTTATAAAAATACCGGTTTTTTCACATAAATTTTGCCCAATTACATTAATTTTTAAATCAGAATAATTTTTTATTATAATTTTGCCATCAAATACACTGTTTTTTCCAGTATTTTTAATAAAAATATTCAAAAAAGCCGGTTTTTTGCAAATTGTTTTGAATGTCATTATAATATTCGTATCAACTATATTTATATCTATGTTTAAATCAATATTACCAGCAATTTCACCAACATATATTATGTGTATTGGTAATTTTGGTGTTTTTTTTACAGATATAAAATTATTATTTTCTTTGTATTCAACACTTTCATAATCTGATAATTCAGGGCAAAAAACACCATCGTGAAAAACCAAAGTTTCAGCATTAAATGTTTTTATATTGAATTCTTGCCAAAGGTATGACATATTTATCCTTGATTTATATAACATATAATAAATAAAAATAAAAAAAAAACAACTTAATTGGTGAAAAGATATGGGATTTAATTGTGGTATCGTAGGTCTGCCAAATGTCGGTAAATCTACATTATTTAATGCATTAACACAAAGTGCTGCTGCTGATGCGCAAAATTATCCATTTTGTACAATTGAACCGAATACAGGACGTGTAGTTGTTCCTGATAAAACGTTACATGATTTGGCGCGTGTCGCTGGTGCAGAACGTATTATTCCAACACAACTTGAAATTGTTGATATTGCCGGACTTGTTAAGGGTGCATCTGCTGGTGAAGGACTTGGAAATAAATTTTTATCAAATATTCTTGAAACAGATGCAATTATTCATGTGGTAAGATGTTTTGAAAATGATGATATTGTTCACGTAAATGGTAAAATTGATCCATTATCAGATATTGAAACAATTGAAACAGAATTAATGTTGGCTGATATTGAAAGTTTGAATAATCAAATTAAAAAACTTGAAAAAAAAGTGCACGGCCAAGATAAAAATGCTGCTAAATTACTTGCTGATGCAAATACTATCAAATCTGGACTTGAAAAATCAATTCCTGCACGTGATATAGATGTTGATTCAAAACCTTTTAATTTATTAACAAGTAAACCTGTGATTTATGTGTGTAATGTTGAAGAAAGTGCTGCCAGCAGTGGTAATAAATATTCTGATATGGTTCGCGAAAAATTTGGTGGCAAAGCACCTGTTTTAATTATTTCATCAAAAATCGAAATGGAAATTGCTCAAATTACAGATATTGATGAAAGAAAAATGTTTCTTGATGAATTAGGGTTGAAAGAATCTGGTCTGGATCAAGTTATACACACTGGTTATGATACACTTGGCCTTCAAACTTTTTATACTGTTGGTCCAAAAGAAGCACATGCGTGGACTATTAACAAGGGGATGACTGCACCGCAAGCGGCAGGAAAGATACACAGTGATTTTGAACGTGGTTTTATACGTGCAGAAATAATTTCACCGAATGATTATTTACAATATGGTGGCGAAGTTGCTGTTAAAGATGCCGGTAAAATGCGCTTGGTTGGTAAAGAATATATAATGCAAGAAGGTGATATTTGTCATTTCTTGTTTAATGTGTGATTTTTTATCATAATAAAACACCGGCCTTTTTGAATATTTTTATCAAAAAAGCCGGTGTTTTTTATTTATTTGTATCGATTAATAATTCAAGTTTTTCACTTGCTTGTTTTATTTTTAAATTTATATCATTTAACGAATCGGGATTATATTTTTCATCACTTAACGCGTTTGATAATATCGTTTGTTTTTCTTGTTCTAATTTTTTTATATATCTTTGTAATTTAAAAGAAATAATAAATTTTTCGGCATTTTCTAAAGATAAATCTGTTTTTTGAACATTATCATCAAATGAGATATTTAGTGATGATAAAAAATCAATATATTTTTCAGTTATTTCTGGATATGTTTGAACAATAGATTTTATAAGATTTATTGTCATTATATCAATATCTGGTAATTGTACCTGTGGTTTATATTCTTGTTTAGTCCATTTGTGCCACTGATTAAATTTACGTTTGTTATATTCTTCATTTATTTCATTTTGAAAAATTTTATCAGTTATTTTTGATATACAATCTTTAAGATATTTTTCAGCCTGTGTGCGCCCCCCAGGAGTATTTACTAAATAATTTTTATTAACATTTTCCCATAAAAAATCTATCAAAGGTGTTGCGTTATCTATAATTTTACGCATCGCTTTTTCACCAGATGTTTTTAATATTTCATCTGGGTCTTTGCCACCAGAAACAAATGCAAAACGAACATCACTATTATCACGTAAAAATGGTAAAACCAGTACACATGCCCGCATAGCAGCTTTCTGTCCAGCATTATCACCATCAAAACAAAATATTATATTACGGTTAGATTTACACAGAATCGCAATATGGTCTTCGGTTAAAGCTGTTCCAAGTGGTGCAACTGTTTCACCAAAACCATGATTTTGCATTTGAATTGCATCAATTTGACCTTCGACAATAATACTTCTGTTTGCACGATGTATAGCATCTCGTGCAAAATTAAAACCGAATATAGTTTGTCTTTTGTGAAATAATTCTGTATCGCTTGTATTTATATACTTTGGTTCACTGCCATCTAGTGAACGTCCAGAAAATGCAACAATTTGTCCATGTGCATTAAATATAGGAAACATTAATTTATCACGAAAAAAATCATACGGACCATAATCACCAATACGAACCAGCCCGGTAGATGTTAATTTATCAGTTTTTATATTATTAAAACGTGACGAAATAATATTATTTTTTGGAGCATAACCAATACGATATTTTTTTATCATCTCGTCAGTAAATCCACGATTTTTTATATATTCTAATGCGTGCCTGCCGATATCTTGATATAATAAATCTTGATAAATTTTACATGCATTATCTGTTATTTTTATATAATTTTCTTCTGCTTCGATTTGTTGTTTTGTTTTTTGTTTAAATGACGGCATTTTTATTCCAGCCATATCAGCTAGTTCTTGAATTGCATCTTTAAAATCTATATTTTCAGATTTCATAGTAAAAGAAATAATGTCACCGTGTTCACCACATCCAAAACAGTGATAAAAACCTTTGTCTTCATTTACAGAGAAAGACGGTGTTTTTTCATTATGAAAAGGGCAACATCCCCAATAATTTTGGCCTTTCTTTGTTAATGGAATACGACGTGAAATAACATCTACCAAAGATAATCTTTGTCTTAATTCATCAGTGAAAGAATTATCATATTTTGCCAATTATTTAACTTTCTTTGTTGTTTTTTTATTGTTTATTAAATTAATTGCATCTTCCAGTGATGGTTGTTCTTTGACAGACACATTAACTTTGTTAGAAGATATATATGGACCATAACGTCCGTCACTGTAATAATATATTGGTTTATCTGTTGATGGATTATTTCCAATTACAACAGGTTCTATTTTCTTTTTTTCAACATTTAATAATTCGTGTGCAATTTCTAATGTTATAGTATCGACAGTATATTTTTTTGCAGATACATTTTTCACACCATCTGTGACATATGGGCCATATTTTCCAATTTTAAATGTAATATTATCCCCTAAATCTTTTTCTTTTACATCATTTTTATCTTGTTCGATTTTTTCATCTTGGATATTATCATTTAATTTTATTGTGTAATCACATTTTGGATAATTATTACAACCAATAAAAGGCCCAAATTTAGATAATTTTATTCCAAGTTTTCCACCACATTTTGGGCATTTATCAGATATTTTTTGAAACAAATGAAAATTCATAAATTCATTTATCTTGTCAATAATATCTGTGGTTTTTATATTACGTGCAGATTCAATAGTTTGATTTGTTGGACCCCAGAAAGATTTTAATGATGATAGTTTATCTTTTATTCCATTAGAAACATCATCTAATGTGTCTTCTGTTTTTGCAGTAAAATTCACATCAACTAAATCTTTAAAATAATTAGATAAATAAGAAATCAAAACCCACCCAGATATTGTTGGATGAAATCTATGTTGTTTATCTTGTTCAACATATTGTCTGTCTACGATAGTTGACATAATTGTTGCATATGTTGATGGACGGCCTATGCCAAGTTCTTCAAGTTTTTTAACCAGTGATGCTTCTGTGAAACGTGCAGGTGGTTGTGTGAAATGTTGTTCTGTTTTTAAAGATTTTATTTCTATTTCATCATTTATATTTAATACAGGTAATTTTACATCACCATTTTCTTTTTCATCATCTATATCTTCAATATAAACTTTCATAAAACCATCAAATGTACGTGTTGTACCAACACAATGGAATACAGAATTTTTAACTTTAATATCAACAGAAACAGAATCAAATTCTGCATTTGTCATTTGGCACGCGATTGTTCTTTTCCAAATTAAATTATATAATTTTTCTTCATCCCCAGATAATTTTATATCTGTATTTAAAAAATGTGTTGGGCGAATCGCTTCGTGTGCTTCTTGAGCATTTTTAGATTTTGTAACGTAAATATTTGGTTGTTTAGGTAAAAATCTATCACCATATTCATTTTTTATATATTCACGTATTTCATTAACAGCTTCTATTGATAAATTAGTAGCATCTGTTCGCATATATGTGATAAAACCTTGCTCATACAATTTTTGTGCAGTAGACATTGTGCGTTTTGAAGAAAAACCTAATTTTCGTGATGCTTCTTGTTGTAGAGTAGATGTTGTAAATGGCGCAGATGCACGTCTTTGTATTTTCTTTTTTTCAATATTAGATACTTTTCCAATTGTTGGTGTTGTTATGTATGATGTTATTTTTTCGACCATAGATTTATTTTTTAATGTCATTTTTTCAATTTTTTTATCATCATACTTTACAAGATTTGCATCAAAATTTGTTTTATTAAAATCACAATTTGCGGTAATACTCCAATATTCTTGCGGTTTAAAACTTTCTATTTCTTTTTCACGGTCTACAACCAGACGTACAGCCACACTTTGTACGCGTCCAGCAGATTTCCCAAGGTTTCTTTTCCAAAGTAATGGTGAAATACCAAAACCAATTAAATAATCAAGGATTCTGCGTACCATATACGCATCAACCAAATTACCATCAATTTCACGCGGATTTTTTAATGCTTGCATAATTGCATTTTTAGTAATTTCATGAAATGCGACACGGTAAACATTTTTACCTTTAAGAACATTTCGTGCATTCAAAATATCGTTTATATGCCATGCTATTGCTTCACCTTCGCGGTCCGGATCGGATGCAAGATAAACATTATCAGCTTTTTTTAATTCATCAATAATCAGTTTAATTTGTTTTTCCTTGCCGGGCATAATTTGCCATTTTGGTTCAAAATTATGTTCTGTATCAACACTGCCACTTTCTGGAACTAAGTCACGTACATGACCAACAGATGCGATAACACGCCAACCTTGTCCAAGGTATTTTTCGATAGTTTTTGCTTTTGATGGTGATTCTACAATTAATAAATTCATTTTTTAAAACCCCCTGGATGATAGTTGTTGATCTTTGTGGATATGAGCATTTTGACACAAACCAAAGCCAAAAAGCAATGATATTAAACTGCTGCCACCAAAAGACATTAATGGTAATGGAACACCAACTGTTGGTAAAATTCCAAGAACCATCGAAATATTTATAAAGTAATAAATAAAAAAGTTCAACATAAAACCAAAACAAATTAATTGACCAAATCTGTTTCTGCATGTTTTTGCAGTCCAAAATAACACAATTACAATAAATGTATATATCATTAATAACATAAAAGCACCAAGAAACCCAAACTCTTCACCCATCATAGTAAATATAAAATCTGTTTGTTTTTCTGGCAAAAAAGATTGTTGTGATTGTGTTCCAGACATATATCCTTTGCCGATTATTCCGCCAGAACCAAAAGCTATTTTTGCTTGATTGATTTGGTAACCTGCACCACGAACATCTTGTTCTGGATTAAACAGTGTAATAACCCTGTTTCTTTGATAATCATGCATTGCGCCGTACCAAATACCAGGCAATGCTAAAATTCCAAGAATACCTGCGATTAAAAACCATTTTTTATTTGCGCCAACTATATAAAACATACCAACAGTAATTAACCCAAGTGATATTCCTGTACCTAAATCTGGTTGTGCACAAATCAAAATAAATGGTAATAATAACATAAATATAGGTACAAGATAATTTTTAAACTGGGATAATTCAACACTGTTATACCAAGCAAAATAACGTGCCAATGCTAATACTAAGGCTATTTTTATGAATTCTGATGGTTGTATATTTATAAACCCAAGCGAAAGCCATCTTTGTGCACCCATACCAATATCACCGAAAAATGTCACCATTATAACAAGAATTAATGCAATAGTATAAATAACATATGCAGATTTTATCCATATTTTTATATTTGAAAACGAAACACAAAAGAATATTCCAAGTCCAAATAATATCTTTAACAATTGTGACATTGCAAATGGAAACCAAGAACCACCGCCAGCACTAAATAATACCACAACAGAAAATAATAAAACAACACACATAGGTATAAATAATACCCATGAAAAACGTGACAATTTTTCACTTAATGTCATCATATTTGCATTAGAAACACGTGTTGTTATTAACATCTTATTTTAATAATTCCTTCATTATATTTGCTGTTGCATGCGCAGCAGGTGAAGAACCACCAGCATGTTCCATAATTACACATACAGCATATTTTGGTTTATCCGTCGGTGCGTATCCAACAAACAGTCCATGATTTCGTAAATTCCATTTTAATTGTTCATTAGTTAAAACACCACTTTTTCTTTCTTTTTCAGAAATATTTCGAACCTGGGATGTACCGGTTTTTCCGCCCATTTTTTTACCGTTTACATTAATTGCGCTGCCAGATGCGGTGCCGCCTTGTTGTGTGACTTGTTCAAGTCCAGTTAATACATGTTTTAGATTTTTTTCTTGTAATCCCAAGCTTTTAAATTCAGTTTTTTTATTTGTATAAATCAAATGTGGATAAACTTGTTTATTAGATGCGACACGTGCCATCATCACAGCAAGCTGTAAACAGTTTGTTAAAATAAAACCTTGACCAATTCCAGAAATAACAGTGTCACCATGCATCCATGATGCACCAACATTTTTTTCTTTCCATCGTCTGTCTGGTATAATTCCAGGCATTTCATGCGCCAATACATTATTCATATATTTTTGGTTTAATCCTAATTTTAATGCCATATTTTTAATCGCGTCAATACCAATACGCAGTGCGATTTGATAAAAATACGTATCACATGAATGTTTTAATGCGCCATACAAATCAACATATCCATGCCCATGTTTTTCCCAACAATGATATTTATGATTCCCATATTCCCAATAACCCTTGCAGAAAATTTTTTCATTCGGATTTACTGCCCCGCTTTCAAGTGCTGCCAGTGCAACAACGATTTTAAAAGTAGAACCAGGTGGATATAAACCTTCGATTGTTTTGTTCATAAATGGTTTTGCAACGTCATTTAATAATGATGCAATATATTCTTCACCATCATCTGTTTTGAAATTATTCGGGTCAAAACTTGGTGTTGATGCCATAGCAAGTATAGCGCCAGATTCAATATCCAAGACTACACCACATCCTGCCCTGTTCATCACCAAAGAATCATATAATTTTTTTTGAATGTTTTCTTTTATTGTTGTTTTTATATCAGAACCAATAACAGGTTCAATAAATTGTGTTTTATCTTCACCAGTCACACGTCCAACAGCATTTGTTATAAAAACAGTTTTTCCAGCTTTTCCAGCCATATCATCGTTAAATCTTTTTTCAAGGCCATTGATACCGGTTGTAAAAAATGGTGTATTTGGAACAGGATTTTTTGGTGCACCAACATAACCAAAAATTTGTGCACCCGCAGGTCCCATTTCATATACACGCGAAAATCCATTATCAATATGTATTCCAGGAATATTTTTTGCAGATAATTTAGCCAATGTATCCCAATTTGAATTTTCTGATATTAATACCGGTTGAAAAGAAGTTTGTTTTTTTATTGTTTTCCAAATTCTATCAACAGTTTTTTTTCGTAAATCTAATTCTTGTTGAATTATATTCATAACAGATTCTATATCATCTGTTTCTTCTGGAATAATATAAATTCTGTATGTTGGTGCATCGTGTGAAATAACAGTTCCATTTTCAGATAAAATACTTCCACGTTTTGGCATTGTTGCCTGGATTCTGAAAGAATTATTTTCACTTTTTTTAAGATAATTTTTATATTCAAAAACCTGCATTTGTAACATGCGTAAAACAAGTATAGATGTAAGAACTGCCCCGCCTGTTAAAAACAATGCGCTGCGTCTGTCAAAAGTGCGTGCTACTTCTGTATCTATCATTGTTTTGTCCACTTGTTTAATGATGTTATCGGCATATATAATACATTTAACCAAATAAATAACCAAACATTATTTATAAAATTTTGCCATGTTAAACAAGAAAAAATCAAAAGTAGTATTCCAAGACCACTAAATAACATGAATGCACGAATTCCGTTGTTATCCATGTTTTGAATATCAATATAATTTTGAAATCCATTTATTGCGTAAAACAGGCAAAACATACATGTCCAAAACAATGGTAAATTACATCTGTAATCTATTAAAAAACAAAATAACAAAGCAAACCATGTGAAACCTTTGATATGACGTACAAATGTCCAATAGAATATCGGTATTAATGCCAGAATTCCACCGGGATTCCAAAAATATACAGAAAGACGCCACAAAAATAACGTGATTAAAAATGGTAAAAATTTTTTCAAAATCAACGATATATTATATATCATTTGTAAGACCCTTGGTCATCATATTTTAATACCATTACACGTGATATTTGATTTGGTTTTATTACATCGACATGTTTCTCGTTAATCATTTCACCAATATATATTCCAGATGGTAAAATACCACTTATATTACTGGTTATTATCTTTAAACCTTTTCTTCCAATAAATTCGGAATCGTTAAAGAAACCGATATATGCACCTGATTTGCCATTTCCGTGTAAAAAACCAGAAATATCAGAACCGGTAATTCTTACTGCGATATTAGTTTCTGCATCTGTTAATGCGCGAACACGGCAAAATTGTGAGCCACAATCAATAATTGTTCCGATTAACCTGTTATCAAAAGATACAACAACCATACCTTTTTCAAGGCCATGTTTTTTTCCACGGTTTATCAAAAATGTATTATGGTGAAAAACAGAATCATCAAATTGTATGTCTGCAATTACAGATTTATACGGAGTTGTTCTTTTTATATCGATTTCACGTTCTAATTTTTGATTTTCAAGAATTGCGACATCGCATGCGTTTTTATTTGCCAATGCTTCATCCAGACGAACACGTAATTCTTCGTTTTCTGTACGTAATTTAGACGTTTCGCGTATCCAATGTGCGCTTTGTCCAATTACACGTATTGGCCATGTTATAACATCCCCAGCAACATGAGCCACAGGTAAAACAATATGTGCCAATCCATTCATGATTGTGTAATCTGGTTTAGCAATCATTATATATATTATAAACACCGGTAATGCGACGGCAGCCAGTGCTGATTTTAAGAATTTGGTGATTTTATAAGATACTTTGTCCCGTGTCATATAAAGTACTTTAAACGCAAAAAATTTAATATTCAATAAAAACTTGATTTTTCTTTTTATTATGTCAAAATAAGCACAACCGACATGGCAAGGCATTGCCACGAGGGTACAAAAAAAAGGATAAAAAATGCCAAAATTAAAAACAAAATCGTACTTGAAAAAACGTGCGTCTATGACTGCAACTGGTAAAATCCGTGTTGCTAGAAATGCTCACCACAAATGTCTGTCGCATCATTCTAAACGTGCTAACAAAGCCGGAATTAAGCCACAGTATTTGAACGATAACATGATGGGTCAGGCTAAAATCTTGGCTCCATACGGTTTGAAATAATAAAGGGGGCAAATTATGGCAAGAGTAAAACGCGGAACAACCGTTAAACAAAAACATAATAAGATACTTGATCGTGCCAAAGGTTATTTAGGTCGTCATCATTCAACTTATCGTGCTGCACGTGAAAAAACTGAAAAAGCCGGACAATATGCATATCGTGATCGTCGTCAAAAGAAACGCGATTTTCGTTCATTATGGATTGTTCGTATTAATGCTGCGGTACGTGGCTCTGGTTTGACATACAGTCAATTTATGAACGGTTTGAAAAAGGCTGGTATTACATTGGACCGCAAAGTTTTGGCCCAAATGGCATACGATGCTGATAAAAACTTTGACACATTAATTGATACAGCAAAACGATTTATTGCCGGTACTGCGAAATAACGCTTTACGGCGAAGATTTGTTTTGTCACAATAAGACCGTAAAGTATTACGGTCTTAATTTTTATAAGTGGGGAAAAAATGAAAGATAAAATTAAAAACGCAAAATCATTGGAAGAATTACAGGCATTGTATGCCGAAACTTTTGGCAAGAATGGTACTATGACTGCCAAACTAAAAACAATGGCGACATTGTCTAATGATGAAAGGACTACGATAAATAACGAAAACACAACTTTGCGTCAATTATTTAAAGATAAACAAAATGAATTAGAAATGGCGGCATTAAACGCGAAATTGGCGACAGAATACATAGATGTCACATTGGATACTGCCCCAGAAAATCGTGGTACATTACATCCGCTGACACAAAGTTTAAAAGAAACAGTAGCAATCTTTGAATCATTGGGATATACACTGATAACAGGACCAGAAATAGAAGATGATTGGCATTGTTTTACCGCATTAAATGTTCCAAAACATCACCCTGCCCGTGATATGCAAGACAGTTTTTTTCTTGAAAATGGTAATGTTATGCGGACCCAGACCAGTGCCGTTCAAATTCGCAGCATGGAAAAATATGGGGTTCCAATCAAGATGTTCACGTTGGGTCAATGCTATCGCAGGGAATTAGATGCAACACATTCTGCGATGTTTGGTCAAATCGAAGGTTTGTATATTGATAAAGTTGAAAAGAATATAAATTTGTCTGATTTGTTGGCGACAATGCGTACATTTGCATCAAAATTTTTCGAAAAAGACAATGTAGAATTACGCATACGCCCATCTTATTTTCCATTCACAGAACCATCAATTGAAATTGATATGAAATTTGGTGATAAATGGATGGAATTGTTGTGTGGTGGTATGGTTCATCCAAATGTATTAAAAAACTGTAATGTTAATCCAGATGAATATCAGGGATTTGCATTTGGTTTTGGTTGGGCCAGATTGGCAATGGTTAAATACGGTTTAAATGATATACGTGCGTTTACTGATGGTGATGTGCGTTGGTTAAAAAACAGTGGTTTTTAATTAAAGGGGAAGAAAATGAAATGGTCAATTGAATGGTTAAAACAATATTTAAAAACAGATTTTACCCCAGAAGAAATCGCAGATAAATTAAACGCTGTTGGGTTGGAAGTCGAAGATTTAGAAAACCCAGTTTTGCCAATTGCTGCCAAGATTGTTGAATGCAAACCACATGAAAATTCTGATCATCTGCATGTATTAAAAGTGGATGACGGCAGTGGTAATTTACGTCAGGTTGTATGTGGCGCACCAAATGCGCGTGTGGGTCTTGTATCTGCATTGGCAATTCCTGGATGTAAAATTGGTGATGTTGTGATACAAAGTGGTAAATTACGTGGTGTTGTATCTGATGGTATGATGTGTTCTGGCAAAGAATTAGGCATCAACGATGATCACAGTGGTATTATTGAATTAGATGAAAAGCAAGAAAAAATCGGTCAACCAATATCTGCGTTGAATGGTTTATTATCTGCAATTTTGGAAACATCTATTACACCAAATCGTCCAGATTATTTATCTGTTCGTGGAATTGCGCTGGATTTAAGTGCCGCTGGGGCTGGCGAATTTGTCGATGAAAAAGTTGTTGAATTAAAAGATGTCAAAGGTGAAAGAGTGGTTAATTTGATTGCATCTGATATGTGTCCAACATATCGTTTCTGTGAAATACATGGAATTAAAAATGCGCCATCAAATAAAACAATTCAATCACGTTTATTGTCTGCGGGTATAAATCCAAAGAATGCGGCTGTGGATGCTACGAATTATATTTGTTATGATTTAGCACAACCAATGCATTGTTTTGATGCTGATGAAATTGTTGGTGATATAACGGTTCGTATGGCAAAACCGCAAGAAAAATTTACAGACCTTTTTGGGAATGAATACGAATTATGTGACAAAGATTTAGTTATTACTGATGATGCTGGAATTTTGGCACTGGCTGGGGTTGTTGGGGGTGCGCGTGCATCAACAACTGATAAAACAACAAATATTATCTTGGAATCTGCATATTTTAATCCTGTGACTGTGCGTAAATCGGCAAAAAGACATGGTATATCAACAGATTCTTCGTACCGCTATGAACGTAATATAAATCCTGGTGGAACGTTAGTAGCTTTGTCAAAAGCGGCGAAAATCATAATGGATACATGTGGTGGTAAAATTGTTAATGTATCTGGTGCTGGCAGAATGTCTTATACCCCGGAATCTGTGGTATATAACCCGAAATTGTTCAAACAAAAAACAGGTATTGAATTAGATGCAAAAACTCAAAAAGACATTTTGCAAAAATTACATTTTGAAGTATCAGAAAATAAAAATGGCGATTGGGTAATTATTCCAAACCCACAAAGAACAGATATTGTTATTCCTGAAAATATCGTTGCAGAACTTGTTCGTATTTATGGGTATGATAAAATCGGTTTTCAAGAAATGCCAGAAAATACTATGAAAGTAGTACACAAAGATATGAATATATCATTAAAACAAAAGTTGGCAAATCGCGGATTAAATGAAGCGGTCACTTTCGGTTTTGGTAATTCAAAAATTGAAAAATTGTTAACAGATAAACCAATTATACGTGTTGCAAATCCTATTGTTGTTGATTTAGATACTGCGCGTAATAATTTACTGGGCAATTTATTGTTGGCGATTGAAAGAAATGAAAAACGCGGTTTTGATGATATAAACATATTTGAATTAGGTACTGTGTTTGATGGTGATATGCCTGGACAACAGCATACATCAATCTGTATTGTTCGCAGCGGTGAAACATCACCAAAACACTGGCAAAAACGCAACAGAAGTATTGATGTATTTGATGTAAAATCTGATATAGTTTCACTTTTGGGTGCACAAAAATACACAATTGAAACAGAAAATGCACCACGTTGGGCACATCCATACAGATATGGAAGAATTGTTCAAGGAAAACGCATAATCGCAGAATTTGGTGAATTACACCCAAGTGTTGCAAAACAGATGCATATTAAAACCAAAGTGTATGTTGGATTGGTTGAAGATATTGAAAATTTGCCAAAAAATCCAAAATATAAAAAGACACCAATAACTGAATTTATGCCGATTACACGTGATTTTGCATTTGTGGTCGATGTGAATTTTGCTGCAGAAAAAATAATATCAACTGCGGTATCGGCCGATTCACGTATTGATAATGCGCGTGTGTTTGATTCGTTTGATATGGGAAACGGTCAAAAATCTGTTGCATTCACAATTACTATTTATCCAGATACTAATATGTCTGACAAAGATTTATTAGAAATTCAAGACAAAGTAATTAAAAACGTAGAAAATAAATGTGCCGCAAAATTGCGTGCATAATTTAAATTTATGCTAAAAAAAAACACCGGTATTTACCGGTGTTTAATAATATTTTTAATTGTCTTTGGTCATTCCAAAACCGACATTCATACGAATTTCGTGTTCGGCAGTACCATGACCCACGTATTGTGTGACACCGGTGGCTTCTGTGACACCTGAATTTCTGCCACCGTAATAACCAATATCTAATTTACCATTACCATCACGTTGCGTATCATATCCAGCACCGTTATATCCATCAACCAGGTAATCAGTTACTGTTTTTGTGTTACCGTTAAAACCATCAAATTGTAAACTTGCTGGAATCGAATTTGAACTTTCATTTTTTGTAAATGTAATAGAATTAGTATTATCATTTCTTACAATTGTTACATCATACCATGGAATATCGTCTGATGTAGCGACTGTCCCTGAAAAATACATATTTAAAGTTTCTGTTCCGTTATTAAATGCCAGTGTTGCTGGGCCAGTAATATTTTTATCTGTATCACCAGAAGATACAGACCCAGCTGCACGTCCACTAAAATTCATATCTGTTCCTGGGGTATCGTGTCTTAATTCTTCATATCCGCCTGCAAATGGTTCGTATGATTTTTCATCACCACTTTCATTACCTTGAACATAATGTAAATCATATTTAAATTGTCCAAAATCAGAATATTTCAAACCTATATCGCGGCCATAAGTAATTACAGTTCCTGTACCAGTATAAACTTTGCCTTCGCCGTTCAGTTGTCCAACATCAAACGTATTTGTTCTGTTGTTACGAGAAAATACCGCTGTTGCAGTCTCATCTTTTTCCAGACGACCGTTACGGATGATATATGCTGTATGTTTTATACCAGATATTTCGCCTTTGGAATTTAATTCAAATTTAAAAACATCTTTTGAACCACCTTCGTCACCATGACCAGCACTGGCAGCAGCCATAGTAAATTCAACATTACTTAAATCAAATATTTCTGTGTTTGAAAGTAAATTTTCCAACGGTTCTTGAAGACGTGTACGTCTGTTTATAATACGTTCAGCTGTTTCTTCTGGGTGATTGCCGACAAAACAATATGAATCTTTTATTAACTTTAATGCGTTTTGAATTTTTCGCCAATCTTGATTGTACAAAGCAACAATTTCTTCTTTGGTTGTTTCACTGTTTACTAACCAAGCAGCTATATCAACTAATTCGATATATTCATCATCTTTGTCGTGATGTCCATTGTTGTTCGATTGAAAAGGACTGCGACTTGTTGCACTGCGCGATGCATCTGTTGAAACAGTATCAAAATTATTAAGTTCGCTTTCTATATAACGCGCAACTTGATATTTGCTGTTTGCAACCATACCTGTAACATTTGCATTACTATCTCTAATTTCAACATAATCTGTTGGTGATACAACAGGTTGAACCGGTGCACTGCCGCCAGAACCACCGCCACCACATGCACTTAAAGCAAATAAAGATGTTAAAATTGTAAGTTTTTTCACGGAATTTTCCTTTGGTTAGTAATATATTCAAAATATAAAACATGCAACAAGTTATATCAAGGTGTTTTTTATTTTGTTTTATTGATATTGTCGTCGGTAATGTATTTGAAAAAATCTTGTGGGCTGGAATTGGTCGCAGTAAGTATTTTTGCGATACTG
>Ga0310690_10001517_pt1 | contig 40993 bp, 52 predicted proteins | sample AusTroGonzalo_MG_2_FD_207661 | JGI IMG/M metagenome (GOLD analysis project Ga0310690, IMG submission 207661) | Bovine rumen microbial communities from tropical cattle in Woodstock, Queensland, Australia - Gonzalo_04 (v2) (version 2) | ecosystem: Host-associated > Mammals > Digestive system >... | reverse complement strand
GAGATACCATGAAACGATATTTTTACTTCTGCCACTACAACACAAAAAAGGGAACGCCTGATTGCGATGTTGTGCGTGTGCTGAAATTGGGGTATAGGCATATTTGCAGAGTTGGTAAAGGATTTACGCCAACAACGGCATTAAGTAGCAAAAAAATGATGAATAAGGTTTTTATATATGGAGTGAGGTAGGGGGGAGATGTGAGATATGACCGAATACGAAAATATTAAAAACATGACAATTGACCAAATGGCAGATTTCCTTATTGGGCAAAAAGGGTTAAGCGTAGGGCATGGCACAGATGCATGGAAATACCACATGGAAATTACTGTTAATTGGTTAAATCAAGAGTGTCATTGCCCATGCACAGAAACGTGCAAATGTGAGGAGTGGAGAGAATGACAGATACGCTTAAAGTATTAGCTGATTTATCCTGCCTTCTTATGCAAGCAACTTTGCTCATTCTTGGGTTGGGATACGGTGTAAAGGGGGAAATCTTTAAGATGTTTGTTGTGATTGCTTTGTCGATGATATTAGGAAGGGTGAGGTAGCAGAATGAACGAAAAAAGCATTATGGCATCAATAAAAGACTTATGTAAGTACATTGAAGAGGACACAGAAGCATTTTTAATTATCCGAGATGAAGAGCATATAAACGAACTGAAAAAGGATATGCGATTATTGGAAGAGTTGATTGGTGCTATGGAACTAATGGTGGGGGGTGAGGTAGCAGAATGAAAAAGAAATGTCGTGCGTGTAACGGAACAGGGAAAAGCGGTTTTAGTGAATGTGGCTTTTGCTGTGGTAGAGGTTATTACGATGTTGATATTACCAACGAAGAATGGTTTGCAACATTGCCCACAAGAGGTAAAGCGTTTTTTATTAATAGCGTGTCATTTAGTTGCTACCAATGCGGGAAAAATGAAACCGAAGAGAATTGTCCGTTTGGCAAGTGTAGACGGAATCAAGCTGACTTTTTAGATTGGTTAAAAGAGGTGCATAAGGAATGAGCAAGTATGCAGACTTTGTAGATAGTTTAAACGATATTGAAAAAGTGGTTTATACCGCAGACCCAATGCCGGAGCAGACCAACGAAGAGTTCCTGCGTACTGCGAGTGCCAACGATATGGCAAGATGCATTGCAACAAAGTTGTTGGAATTGGCACGAAAAGAGTATGGCATTTATGATGTAGTGGATTATGCGACTATATTTGAGTGGCTGAAGGAGAAACACCAATGACAAGGCGTAAAGGATTACTCCCATGCCCTCATTGTGGGGGTAGAGCAGGAACGTATGAAGATTGGGCAGGGTGGTGGCAAGCACAGTGCGATGAATGCGGTGCTACAACACTTAAAAAGAAAACAGAAGAAGAGTGTGTTGAATCATGGAATCACAGAGTACCGCCATCAGAAGAACAGATAGTTGCGTATATTGAGAAAACCCACGCAGAGAACAGAGAAATGCTTCATAAGCTGAAAAAGAAGCATGGTTTTGAGTAGGTAACGAGTAGCTAACGAGTAAGTAACGAGTAGAGGGTAACATGACAAAGCCTAAACGCAAGCCAAGACCATCAGCACCGCATTGGTTTTGGTGGGGGCAAGATGGGTGTTGGTTTTGTAAAAACCGAAACAACTGCAATCAATGCAAATGGACAAAATGGTTTAAAAAATCAAGGCAAGAAGCAATGCGTTATAGGAAGAACAAAAGAATTGACGAGTAGAGGGTAACACAATGAAGCATTTAAAGCATGAGAGGTTTCAACAAAAAAAGAAATTTTTTAACAAAATGATTCTGCGGTACTGTTGGAAAAAGAAAAGAGGGTGGGTGCTACGAAGTTTAATAGGGGGTTGGCATGAACAAACGTGAACGCATGAAAATAAAAGCGTGTTGTGTTGCAAGAAAATGGCGAATAGGTAAGCGTGACAGATTGCTTATTTGGTTATGGAGAAACGTACCCGGTAAAATCTACTACGATGGCGAGGTATGGGAAAATGCGTAAACACCACTAATATTGCAAAAATAGGGGAGATGTGCAATGACAGAACGTGAACGTAATCGGGCATGGCTCAAACGCCGCTGGAAAGAATTTTTAAAAAGACAGGAGCAGAAGCATGGACACAAAAACACTATTGGAACAGTTGAAGATAGACATGGCACGATGGTCAAGGCCAGCATTGGTTGAGGCCTATAACTATTGCATTGACCACATGCAAGGAATGGATCATCGCACAGTTGTGTACGATTGGTGGTACGATTTGCGCGAGGCCATCAACGCAGAGTTAGTAAGGAGAGATACGCATGAGTGATTATGTAATTGACCGGCTGGAACAGATTGTGGACATGAGGAAGAACGGAATACCGGCGCACGTAAAGAAACTAAAGATTACGTCTACGCTTCACCACGATTACGTTGCGCCCATGAAGATAGCTGTGGAGATGCACAACGGAAAGAAATTTGCCGTGCAGACCAGCGGAGATGATAAGCTGAAAGACATTGTGGATAACATAGTGAGGTTGGCTGAATAATGGGTGTGCTAAGCAAGGAGCAGTTTGACTTCCTGGACCGGTTGTTTTACGATGCGCCGGCCCTGCAACAGGCCGTAGAGGAACTCAGGATCCTGCGCAAGACTGACGCCCAGGACACTGCCGACCCCACAGCCAGGGAGGCCGTGGAGGGCCTTGCTGAGGTCCCCGCTGCCATGACATACGCACGGCCTGAGGCCTGGCTCCGGGTCGTACATAAAACGTGGGAGAAGTACGCCGGCCACCCGATCGGGGACGCTATGTGCCGACGCTATAAACTCCGGGAGTGGTGGGGGCTTACCGTCGTAGAAAAGAATATAGCCGACGACACCTACTTTCGGTGGCGCCGGGAGTTTATCCTCAGCGCAGCGCTCTTTGCGGCCAGGGAGGGACTGATATGAAAAGGCGCCAGCCTCATCGGTTGGCGCCTTCGTATATTTTGTCTATGATAAAACTGTTTATGCTCTTACCTGCCGCTGCGGCCATGGCCTCTATCTCTGCCTTCTGGCCCTTCAGCACACGGATGTATATCCGGTCGTACTTCTTCAGGTTGTACTTTGCTGTCGCCCGTTTCTGGGCCTCTGTTTTCATGTGATCACCCCCATGAAAGTATTATATCATGGGGCCGGCATAAGCGCCAGCCCTGTTTACCTGTCCCACCAGGCCATCGTCTTGTCCAGTATCCACTCATGTACCTGCTTAATGGTCATAGGGTGGTCGATGAACCCGATCGTCCGCTCATCCTCTGCGTCCTGGAACCATTCATTGGTGTAGGTCAGGTACGCGTTGTACCCGCGGCCGCATTCCGTAACCTGCAGCCTGGCGTTAGGGCTGGTGATCCGTTTGGTCTCTCTTGCTAATTCTCTCTGCGTCATGATGTTTCCCTCCTTACGCTGCGTCAGTCTCGAAATTTTCAAAGCTGTAGTCCAGCTTGCTGCCGCGCATTGCATTCTTGATCTGGTCGTAGGCAATGTCCTCGGCTGCGTCGTTGTCGGTCGCCGTGACCTCAACCTCGATGGCCACCGTGACGGTGACCTTGTAATTTCTGTGCTGGGCGTCATAGCAGGCGTCCCGCCAGTAGTCTTCCATTGCGGTGTTATACATTTCCTTCCTCCCTCCCGGAGCGGCTCAGGCCGCCCCGTTTTCTTTTACCATCAGGTCGTACAGTTTTGCTTTCAACTGCATGATCTCTTGGTTCTTTACTTTCAACTGGTATTCCAGGGCCGTTCTTTTGTCGTACTCTTCACTCCATTTATCAGCGGCCTCATGGATTTGGTCGTTTAACTCTTTGATCCTGCTGCTGTCGCCGATGTGCCACTTTTCATACTTCTTCAGTTCTGCTTTTGCTTCTTCCAGTGCTTTGTGGTCCGGGTTGGTGTTTTCATTCCAGAAGTTCAGCAGGTCTTGCCAGTTCCAGATGACGCTTAGCAGGTGGTAGAACGTGTCGCGGGTTCCGCGCCGGCCGCTGAAGGTTGTGCTTTTCGGGTTGTCCGGGTATCCGTCCGCGCCGATGTCGTTGGCCAGCAGGTTCAGTTCCTCAACCGTGCTGTGGCCGATGATGTCCTGCATTCTGCAGATGTCTTCCTGCTTCGTGCTGACTCCCTGCCAGCTTACCAGTGCTACCAGTTCCTTCGCTGTAGTTACCTGGTCCAGAGTTGTTATGATTGTCGCTTTTTCCATTTTCGTATCCTCCTTTTTTATTCTGCGTCCGGGGTTGTGACCGGATCTTCCCGCATTACCGGGGCTTGCGCCCCGTCACTCTGCGTTACGCTACCAGGAACCGTTTCGCTTCGACCTGCTTGGTGTACTCTGCGTACATGTCCGCGTGATCCTTCTTGAACTCGCTGCTGTCGAACCGTTTGCTGGTGTAACTCTTCCAGGTTATCTTCACCGGGCCGACCAGCAGGGTGTCGGTTCCTTTGCTGGTCATCTCTGCCTTGACCTCAGCCTCCAGTGCTTCGATTTGGCCTTTGAGTTCCTCCGCCAGAACCTTCAGTTCCTTTAACTCCGTGGCCTTCTTCGTCAGTTCATTCATCGTCATGGTTTTGTGCCTCCTTGTTTTTTATTTTTTTGACCCTTCCTGTTTTAGATTATATATCATGACGTCATGATATGTCAAGCACTTTTTAAAAATTTTTTAAAAAAGTTTTCCGGGTCCCGCTATTACGATAATAGGATCATGGGTTTCTGTGCTAAGATGGTATTGCAAAGGACTGGCCTACACGCCGGTCCTTTTTATATTGGCGGCTAAGCCGGCTCTACACCCGTGATTTGACCTCCTTCACGCGGCCGGCTCCGCCTGGGTTGAAAGGCAGGTGAGACAGGATGACGGAACGACAGAAACGGTTTGTGGATTACTATATCCAGACCGGTAACGCGACGGAAGCAGCGCGGAAAGCGGGATACAAAAAGCCAGATGTTCAGGGTTCTCAGAACTTAGGAAAAGTTAGTGTAAAAGAAGCAATTGCAGGCCGCATGGCCCAGCTTGAGTCTGACCGTATTGCCTCTGCCGATGAAGTCCTGACTTATCTCACTGCTGCCATGAGGGGCCAGATCACTGAAGAGGTGATCGTGGTGGAGGGTGTGGGGAACGGTGAGTCCTCCGCCCGTGTTGAAACAAAGCAGCTGTCTGCCAAGGACCGGAACAAGGCTGCGGAACTCCTGTCTAAGCGCTACGGCCTGTTGCTGGATAAAAAGGAACTGACCGGTGCCGGCGGCGGCGCGCTGACCGTGCGCTGGATGAATAAACCGGAGGAGAAGGGCAATGCCTGAGGTAGTGATACCGTATTATCCCAGGCCGATCTGGCGCGACGAGATCCACCCAGCCCTGGAGAAAAAGAAAAGAGCCGTGCTGGTGTGCCACAGGCGCTTCGGTAAGACGATAGGGTGCGTGAACGAGTTAATCAAGAAGGCCCTGCAGAACACGAAGCTAATGCCGAAATATGCGTACGTCGCACCGTACCGTAACCAGGCTAAGCATATCGCATGGGAGTGGCTAAAGTTTTTCACCGGCCCGCTGCCGGGACGAAATATAAATGAGAGTGAACTGTTCGTGGAGTTACCCACCATGCACCCGGGCAGCCCCGGCGCCAGGATACAGATCGTGGGCGCCGACAACCCGGACAACCTACGTGGTGACTACCTGGACGGTGTGGTGCTGGACGAATTCGCCCAGATTAAAAAGGAACTCTACGGTGAGATCATAGTCCCCATGCTGGCGGACCGGGACGGGTTTTCGTATATCGTCGGTACGCCGAAGGGGCAGAACCACTTCTACGACAAATACCTGCAGGCCGTGAAGGACCCTGATAACTGGTACACCTGCCTGTATCGGGTGGATGAAACCGGGATCCTGCCACCGGAAAAGGTGGAAGAGATGAAAAAAGAGATGACGCCGGACCAGATCAGGCAGGAACTTCTCTGTGACTTTTCCGCCAGCGCCAGCAATGTGGTGATACCTATCGACCTGGTGACCGAGGCTGTGCAGCGTAACATCACCAAGGACGCGCTGGAGGATATGCCGGCCATACTGGCCGTGGACGTGGCCCGCTTTGGGGACGACACCAGCGTGCTGACGTACCGGCAGGGGCTGTGGATGGATAAGCCCATGCGGGCGCAGGGCATGAACACCATGGAACTGGCCAGCTACGTAGCAGCGGAATACTACCGGCGTAAACCGGACGTGCTGGTTATCGACGGTGGTGCCATGGGTCCCGGTGTGATAGACCGGCTGCGGCAGATGGGCATACCGGTATCAGAAATAAACTTCCAGCAGCGGGCGCTGGACCCGCAGCGCTACGCAAACAAGCGGGCGGAAATGTATTTCTTAATGCTGGACTGGTTGCAGCAGGGTGGCGCGCTGCCTAACGACCCGGATCTGAAAGCAGAACTGACCGTGACAGAGTACCGGTTCACGCAGAACGGGCGGATCATACTGCAGCCGAAAGAAGAGATCAAAGAACTGACCGGAAGGTCCCCGGACGCAGCCGACAGTGCGGCGCTTACGTTCGCGGTTCCAATACAGAAAAAGTTGCCCGGCCAGAAGGCCATCAAGGCAACGGCAAACACGGATTACAAATTGTTTTAACGAGGTGACAAAACATGTGTGGAAATCTTTTTAAAAGCCCTAAGGTTGAAACTCCCCAGGTGCAGCAGGTTGCGCCGGCTCCGCAGTCGGTCAGCCAGCCGGAACGTGCGGCCATCAAAGACATGGCAAAAAAAAATAGACGGGCGAGACTGGAGGCTAACAGTGAACCTGGCAGAACAGCAGGCAGTTCCCGTGTTGTGGATTCCCTGCTGAACCAGGCGCAGAGTGGCACGAAAAACAGGCTAGGTGATTGATATGGATACGTTGCTGGCAGCGCCGGCTGGCAATATGCTGCCGGCGGACGTGGAAATAAAAAAAGACTTCTGGCCCGACAAGGGCAAGGTGTTGCAGCGGATCAACCAGCTGCGGCAGGAACGACTCCGGTGGGAGGACCAGTGGATTGATATCCGTAACTACGAACTGCCCTACGTGGGTGATTTTAAGCGCCAGGGAGACGACAGCTACCCCGGCAGAAGGCGTGACCTGCACATTGCGCAAGGTTGCGCATGGGCGTCAGCGCAGATATTCGCAGCCGGTATCATGTCCGGCCTGACTCCGCCCAGCAGGCAGTGGTTCAAATTCGAGTTCTCTAACAGCGAGTTAAACGAGGACGTACGCGCCGGGCAGGTGCTGGACGAGCGGCAGGACATCATGCAGTCTATTCTGGCCTCTTCCAATTTTTATAACTCGATCCACACCAGTTATTTTGAGATGCCATACGGCCAGGCACCGTTAGCAGTGCTGCCGGACGCCAACAAGGGCGTGCGTTTCCAGTCGCAGACCATCGGCACGTACTACATCGACGTCGGTGGTGACGGGCTGGTAAACACGTTTGCGCGGCGCTACCCCATGAAGCTGCAGCAGATCATTGACACGTTTGGCGTAGAAAACCTGCCGATGAGCGACCGGTTAAACATCGAGGCCGGCGGCGTACCGGACAATGTGACCAGGTACGTGTGGTGGCTGGTGCAGCCCAATGCAGAGGCTGTACCGGGGCGTATCGGTCGCCTGAACATGCCATTCATATCCATGTACTGGATCGATGGCAGCGGGCCTACGGACTGGTTATACGTGGGTGGTTTTAACGAGTTCCCGGTACCGACGGGCCGCTACCAGGTGAACGGCAACAACCCCTACGGATATGGTCCCGGCTGGTATGCGCTGGGCGACAGCAAGTCCCTGCAGGTGATGAAACGCGACTACCTGACGGCTGTGGAACTGGCCGTGAAACCTCCGCTGACAGCTACAGCAGACGTGCTGGCCGAGGGTATCAACCTAATTCCTGGCGGCGTCACCAAACTGCCACAGCCTAACAGCCAAGTGAACCCGCTGTTTAATGTGCAGCTGGACATGCCGCACCTGGCTGAGGAGATCATCCGCACCGAGGACGCGATCAAGCGGGCCTACAGCGCAGACCTGTTCCTGATGCTGGACAGCATAACCACCGGGCAGATGACTGCGCGGGAGATCGTGGAAAGGCAGCAAGAAAAACTCCAGCAGCTGGGTCCGGTCGTGGAACGTCTGCAGGAAGAGTACCTGACGCCGATACTGGAACGCACCTACAACATACTGGACCGTGGCGGGATATTCCCACCGATGGACCCGGACGTGGCGCAGATGGTAGCGCAGGAAGACGTCAAGATCGTGTACATCAGCCCCCTGGCCCAGGCTCAAAAAATGTCGGGGTTGGTCAACATCGAGCAGGCTGTGGCGTTTGTGGCGCAGATGGCCCAGATGTGGCCGGACGCAATCAAAGCAATCGACCCGCTGGGGACTGTGGCGCGTTACATGGATATGCTGGGCGCGCCGGCGAAGATGCGCAGACCGGAAGAGGAAGTCGTGGCCATGATCCAGCAGGAGCAGCAAGCTATGCAGCAGGCCCAGCAGGAACAGCAAGCCATTCAGATGGCGCAGGCCCTGCCGGGAATTACCCAGGCTGCGAAAAATGCGACCGAGGCCGCCAACGACGGGAACCCGGCGCTGCAGGACTGGTTAGGTATGAGCGGAGCAGTGTGATATGGGAGTTAAGCCAAGGTATCAAAGCAATTACGACGGGCAGGACCGGCAACGGTGGGTTCGCAAAGCGATTGCTGATAAGGACAAAGGGGCGCTGCAGGCACTCCTTGAGAGTGAGGAAGGCCGCTGGTTTATAGCACGGTTGTTGAAGAACGAGGGCCTCCACACAAGTGGTTTCACCGGCAACAGCGGCACCTTCTATAACGAAGGCAGGCGCAGTGTGGCCGTGGACATATACCAAAACATTAAAACCCTTCTGGGCGTGGACGGGATCAAGCTGCTGCATAAAGCGCAGGAAGACCTGATGGAGTTTGAGTTCCGCGCCGTGGAGGCAGCCAAAGCAAAGGAGGAACACGATGGCTGAGGAGACCATTACTAACGCGGCCAATGATAACACAAATGCGCCGCAGCCGGCGACAGAACCGGCTAACATCCCTGCCGACGCAGCGGAGACCATGCTGGGCGGAACTGGTACCACCACCGAGCAAAAGGAACCAACGCAGGAGCAGGAGATAAAACCGGCGGAAGCGCCGGAGCAGTACGACTTCAGTGCAACGATACCGGAGGGAGTGAACCTGGACGAGCAGATCACCAAGGAGTTTGGCGACCTGTCCCGGAGCATGAACCTCACCAACGAGCAGGCCAACCAGATGGCAGCTTACGGTATCAAATACGCACAGCAGGCCGTGGAAGCAGTGAAGGCCCAGTATGCGGCAGACGTCACCCGCTGGGGGGAGGAGGCCAAAGCAGAACTGGGGGCCAACCTGAACAAGACGCTGCAGACGGCCGGCGCGGGTATCGAAGCGGCAGAGAAGTCCATTCCCGGATTACGTCAGGCACTGAACGAGACCGGGGCGGGCAACCGTATCGAGATCATCCGCCTGTGCGAAATGCTGGGACAGCTGGTACAGGCTGACCCGGGAAAACTTGTTAATGTTTCAGGCTCAGGCCCGGCGCCGACGCAGGCACCGACCTGGTACCCGAACTCAAAAATGTAAATTTAATTTTTAGCAAAGGAGTGTGAAATCACTATGGCAACTGTAGGGGCTAATGCCTTAACCCTGAACGATTACCGTAAAAGAATGAACCCTGAAGGGTACATTGATGAAATCATCGAAGTGCTGGCGCTCAGCAACCCGATCCTGGAAGACATGACCTGGATGCAGGGCAACCTGACCACCGGCAACAAAACCACGATGCGTGCGGCACTGCCGACCCCGGCGATCCGTTACATCAATCGCGGTATCACGCCTGACAAATCCAGCACCAAGCAGATTACGGATACCTCCGTTATCCTGGAATCCCGCAGCGAAGTGGATACCGAACTGCTGGCCCTGGCACCGGACAAAGAGGCCTTCCGCCGCAGCGAAGACAAAGGCTTTATTGAAGCGTTCGGCCAGAAGGTTGCGAACATGGTTATGTACGGCAACACTGACCTGGACCCGGATACGTTTAATGGCCTGGACATTCGTCATCGCATCATGGGCGTTAACACCGTAACCGCACAGGGGTATACCACCATCGACGCTGGCGGCACCACTGCCTCCAGTATGACGTCTGCTTTCCTCGTTGAGTGGGGTGACCGTGCTACCACCGGCATTTATCCGCGTGAAGCAACTGCTGGCCTGGTACACCGTGACCTGGGCGAAAAGACCGTATACGACGCTGCCGGCAAACCGTTTGAAGCAATGGTTTCTTTGTTCCAGTGGAAGTGCGGGCTGACCTGCCGCGACTACCGCGGCGCCGGCGCTGTGCGTAACATCCTGCCCAGCCTGCTGACTACCGGCACTGCCGCTCAGAAACTGGGTATCATGGCCGCCTTCTTGAAGGCCCACGATCGCATGAGACACCCGGAACGCTGCGTGCTGTACGTTTCCACTGAAATGTATACCGCGCTGAAAGTGTTCCTGATGGACAAGAACAACTCTTACGTGACCCGCGACACCCTGGAAAATGGTGTGCCGATCCTGCGTTTTGATGGCATGAAAGTCGTCAGGTTGGATTGCATGGTCAACAACGAGTCCCAGTTTACCTGATAAGGAAGGAGGAAAAAGATCATGATTTTTGACGCTGGTAACCTTTTCCTGGATAAAAAAGCGATTACGACCTATGGCACCACTGCTGCCTACTCTGACAACGTGGTGGAAAACACTGGCGGCGGCAACGCATACGAAGCACCGTGGCTGGTACTACTGATCACTGGCGCTGCTTCTGCCGGTGGCAACTTAACTGTTACGCTGCAGACCTGTGATGCTGTAGGTTTTGGCAGCGGCGTAGTGGACCTGTTTGCCCAGACTGTGGCAACCGGTTCCCAGGGTGAAGTCATTGCAGTACGCGTACCGATCGGCGCGCTGAAGTACTTCCGCCTGAAACTGCAGGGTTCCGCCTCCATGACCGGCGACGCAGTTGTAACTGCAGGCCTGGTAATGGATGCAGACATTAAAGCATGAGGATAACCACAATTAAGGGGCGGGCATTAGTCCGTCCCTTTTTTCTAAAGTGAGGTAACACTATGAACAATACCGATATCTGTAACCTGGCATTGTCGCACATAGGACGCGAACACATTGCCGCACTGAACGAGGACACCGAGGCGGCGCGCACATGCAAGCTGCACTACGATCTGCAGCGCAAGGTACTGCTGCGGGCGTACACGTGGTCCTTTGCAAAGAAATATATTAAGCTGGCCGAGATAGACACGAAGACACCGGGATGGCGCTATACCTACGCGTACCCGAACGACTGCGTGATGGCACGCAAACTGTACGCAAAAGACAACACCTGGTTATACCTGGAGAAGAACTTCCCCGGGAACATGGACCAGGTATTACTGAACGACAACACGAAAGCACTGGTATGCAACCACGCGGAGGCATATCTTGAATATACATATGACTGCAAAGACGCAGATTTGTTTACCGAAGATTTTACGCAGGCGCTCAGTTACTACCTGGCCGCTGCCATTTGTGTGCCGCTGACCGGCAGCGAGTCTCTGGCCCAGCAGATGCAGGCGCAGGGGGCAGGGATCCTGCAGGAAGCAAAGTTTACCATGGCAGGCGAGCGCAACCGGGTCCCTGACTATCCCAGCAAGTACTTTAAAGCAAGGTGGTGACGCATATGCCAGACGGACGCATTTACATGCTTCAACCATCCTTCACAGCCGGCGAGATATCCCCGGACGTGGCGTCCCGCGTGGACTTGGATAAATACGCCAGCGCACTGCTGCAGGCAGAGAACGTCTTTATCCGCCCATACGGCAGCGCGTACCGGCGACCCGGTACAGAGTACTGTGCAGAGATCAGCGACGGGTACAGCGTGCGTATGCAGGAGTTTACCGTGGACGCGGACACAAGCTATCTGCTGGTATTTACCCTGCTGAAACTGAGGATATACAAGGATGGCAACCTGATCGATACCAAGACCACTCCGTACCTTGCGTACGACCTGCCTAAGCTGCGCTTTGCCCAGACTGGTGACGTGATGTATATTGCCTCCGGGGCGCACCCGGTGCAGATGTTGACGCGGACGGCCGTGGATACCTTCAGCAATCTGAGTGATTTTACACCTAAACCCGGTTACTTTGACGACACCACGATGACCGACGGCGTGACGATCACACCGAGCGCCACCACCGGCACAGTGACGTTAACGGCCAGCAGCGGCGTATTCTCTGCGGGTCAGGTGGGTAACTGGATAGAACTGGAGCAGGAACAGGACGCGCAGACCGTGACCTTATCCGGCAGCGGGTCCATGTCAGATACCGGAACTACAAGCGCGCTGACGGCGTATGAAACCGGTTGGACGCTGACCACTACCGGCACATGGGCAGGCACGGTAACATTCCAGGAGTTTGTGGGCGGCGCATGGGTGACGCAGAGGTCGTACACCAGCCAGGTGAATGATTCCGGCACTTTTACGGGAACAACACAGATTCGTGCTGGTATCACTGTTACGGCAGGCACATGCAACCTTACGCTGACGCGCCTGGCATGGACAGACAATACCGACCCGCTGAACCCCATCGTGCATGACGCAGATTCCGCAACACTGACGTGTTCCTATAATGCGAGTACGTCTGTTTTGGCTGGCCCGGACGGGTGGAAAGTCATATCGCACGGGACATGGACAGGTACGTTTGAGGTACAGTACAGCGAAGATAATGTGAACTGGAAAAACCTGCGTCAATACTCCAGCAAGAACGATTTTAACGTAACCGAGTCGGGTACGTTTGATGAACCCACATGGATACGGGCAACGGCCACCATCAGCAGCGGCAGCATAGAAATAGCCCTATCACGCCTGCCATATACCCACGTAGGCACAGCAAAGATAACGGCATACACGGACAGCACCCATGTGACGGCTGTGATGGAGGACGACCTTGCCGACACCAGCGCGGCAGAGGACTGGGCGTTTGGGTCATGGTGCGGAGCATACGGATACCCCAGCTGCGTCACCTTCTTTCAGGACAGACTCTGCTTTGCGGCCAACGAGCGGCAGCCGTACATGGTGTGGATGAGCAAGACCGGCGACTACTTCAATTTTTCTGTGGAAAAGGTGGACGGAACCATTACGGACGACTCTGCTGTGGCCATTAGCTTTATCACCCGGAAGGACTACAGGATACTGCACCTGATCGCACACTCAGACCTATTGATCATGACGGAAGGAAACGAATGGATCATTAACGGGGCAGAGGTGGTGACGCCGACCAACGTATCCCCACGTGTGCAGACCAGCCGCGGAAGCACGGACGTGGTGCCTGAACTGATTGGCGGCCAGGTGATATTCGTGCAGCGCCACGGTAAGACGGTCCGCGACATGCAGTATGATTTCGGGACGGACAGCTATGACGGGCAGGACCTGACTATCCTGGCCAAGCATATCACGCAGGATAAGGTCATCAAGGATAGCGCATACCGGCAGGAACCGGACTATATGTGTTTCTTTGTGCTGGACGACGGGACCTGCGCGTGCCTGACGTACGTTAACGAGCAGAGGGTTTACGCCTGGTGCCGCATGAGGACGCAGGGCATATTCCTGGGCGTCGCCAGCGTGGCGACACCGGGGTATGATGACATTTATTTTGTGGTAGGCCGTGAGAACGGGTACTTCCTGGAGAGGTTATCCAATTATCGGCACTCAGAATACCCGCACGACTACGTCATGATGGACTGTGCGCTGCATGGGGAAGGTATGGAACCGGGAATGACTACAGTCCCAGTACCCCACCTGAAGAATCAAAATGTAGAAGTGCTGGCGAACGGTCGCAGGATCCCCAACGTAAAGACGGATGCGAGTGGCAATTTTGAACTGGAAGTGCCGGCTGTGGACCTGTGCGTAGGGCTGGGATACACCAGCACGTGGGAACTGCCAAACATCGAACTGCAGCTGAAGGACGGTACGCTGCAGGGGCGCCGGAAGAAGGTAAGCGAAGTGATCCTGCGCCTGGAGAACTCCCTTGGCGGGCGCGTAGGGCTGGCCACCAACAAGACCGACGTCATCAAATACGACGAACTCCTGAAGGAAGAGGTACAGCTGTATTCCGGTGAGAAACTGGTTACCGTGCCTAACGTCACCATGGGCGGGTTCAACGACAAGGGGCGCGTGGTCGTGGTATCTGACGACCCGTACCCGCTGAGCATAAGCAGCATTGTGCGTGCTTTGGTGCCGGGAGGTTGAGATGGTTAAATTTAAGCGTATACGTGCGGCAAGGGTCCCTCTGGTGTATGAACTGCTGCAGGACCTGCGCAAACCGGATATGCACGAGTTACTGCTGGGGATGGAACCACCGGACCGGGCCATCTATCAAAGCATAGACAACAGCCGATACTGTTACGTTGTGCGTGACCAGGAAGGCAACCTGCTGGCCATAACAGGCCTTGGTAAGGCGCTGATTGACGTGAACGGTACCAAGTGTACGCCGGTGTGGTTCCTTGGCACCAACAAAGCATACCGGCACAACCGGGCCATGGTGCATTTTGGGAAGCAGTTTTGTACGCAGTGGATCGCAGAAGTAGGACCGTTATGTAATTACATCTGGGCCGGTAACGAACCGGCCCTGCGATATATAAAGCACTTGGGAGCAAGATTTTGTGAGGCTGAGATGATCAACAGAGAAACATTTATACCGTTTATTTTAAGCGAGGTGAAATGATATGTGCAGTTTAACTTTGGCATTGGCAGGACTTAGTACTGGCGTAAGCGCTTTAAGTTCTTACCAGCAGGGTCGTCAGCAGGCGGCAGCTGCGGAATCGCAGGCACAAGCTGCGCAGCAGATGGCAGACGCTGCATACCGGAACGCACAGATACAGAATAAACAGCGGGAGATCGCGTCAGAACAGGAAGCATATAAACAGAAAAAACTTGATGACCAGCTTAGACTTATCCGTGGATATAACGCTGCGCAGGCCGGCGCGAACAGTATTGCTGGGAATATAGGCAGCGGACTGGATATTTATAATGCCGGGACCGACGCATACATCGGCGACAGCACAAGACTCCTGCAAGACATGCGATACAACGACTATATGGGTCTGATTAAAGAAACGAACGACATGAACCAAGGCCACGCGTACACGGCGCAGGCCTCCAACCTTCGGGCGCAGGCTAAGGCCGCCAAGCAGGCAGGAACCATCGGCGCGATTTTTGCGCTGGGTTCTGGCATATACAACATGACCAGTGGACAAGGCGCTAATAGTGGCTCAGATGATACGCTGGCTGGTTCAGCTTCGTCTATGCCTGGCCTGTCTTCTACAACGGCAAGCCTGAGTGATATGAGTCAGCAGGGACTTATTAACGGGATGAAAAATAATACTGGCCTGTTTGCTATTCCCAATAGGACAGTACAAACATGGGGCAGAACATTAAAGGCGTATAAACCGATCGGATGGGGTACCGGAAACAACCCATATACTTTTTAAGATTCTACGGGGTATTAAAACATGAAGCTAACTGGTTATAACTCACAAGTTCAACCTGGCAACATCGGCGACGCCCGCGTGCAGGCCTTCGGCGACGGAGGGGCGGCGCAGGCAGCGTTAAACATTGGGAACATGCAGGGAAATACGCTTAAAGGGATTGCAAACTTCGCCGCCAAGATTGCTGAAGAACGGCAGACAACCGACGTTACTGCCGCCCAGACAGAGTATGCCAAGCGCGTGAGCGACATGCTCTACAACGAGCAAAGCGGGTTAATGAACCGGCAGCTGAAAGAGGCTGACGGTATTTCTTTGGCATACCAGGACGGTGAGCGGAAGATCCGGCAGGACATACAGAAAGAGTTTAAACTGGCCGGCAAAGGGTTAACTGCGTTTAACACGATGTGCGACCGTGATTATGCAGGCCACTGGGGACGGCTGAACCAGTACGAATTCAACGAGGCCCAGAAGAACAAAAAGATTGTGACGGATAACGCACTGATCCAGATCAGCAACGAGGCGCAGACGCTGTACAACGACGTGTCCATGATGAGCGACGCACTGGGTAAGATGCGCGCTACCATAGACGCCAATTACTTTAACATGGGCAAGGACTATTGCGACGCGTACTTCCGGCAGTCCGCTGCCAATCTTGTGACGAGTAGCCTGAACGTAGCTGTGCGCAAGAACGATATGGCCGGCGCGGATGTCATCATGAACAATTTTGGGTACCTGGTGCCGCCCAGTCAGTTGAGTACATATGCAAAAGCTGTGCAGGAGTACACCAAGCAGAACCGTTTAATTGCTGACACGGACCGTCTATATGAGACTTACGGTAAAAATATTCGTGGCGCCTTTGAGGCAATAAGAGAAGAGGCAAAACAAACAACAATGGACATTCCGTACCCAGAAAATGGTTCTGTGAAAGAAAAGGCTGCCTCCTTGGCAGTGTGGGTACAAAACAATATACCTAACGCAAAAGTGCCGGCTGCAATAATATTCGGACAGTGGTTCCAGGAAACTGCTGCGGACGGAACATTTGGAAGCAGTCGCCTTGCAAAAGAAGACTTTAACCTGGGTGGATTAACACAGACAGAATCCAACGGTATTAAACAACCTGACGGCGGAAACTATTACCGGCATTATAACTCCTATCAGGAGTTTGCAAAGAGTTATATAAACAACTTTATAAGGCATTACGCACCACCTCCTGGTGGCGTAATTAATACACCGGAAGAGTATGCAACATGGTTGTACGATAATGGATACTTTGGCGGACATGGAAACACTCGTGAGGAAAGGATTGCAAACTATGCTGCTGGTATCAGGAAAGGCATGGCAGTTTTTAACGAAATGCACCCGCAATCGTCAAACGACAACATCTCTATAAAAGAAAGAGAAAAAGCATATGAGGCCAAGGTAGACAAAGAAATCCATATTAAAAACATAATGGATTCTGAAGCAATCCGCCGCGCAGAGACCATGCTGGTTGCAGACCCGAATGCTGACCCGCGCAACATAGCAATGACGATTGCTGGACCAGATGTTGAACTGGCAACTACGATAACCAATTATCTTACCCAGAAGAAAGATAAAATCAGGCAGCAAGGACTTCCTATTGCTGCCATGGACGAAGTTACGCGCATGCTTATGTACGACGATGCGTTCCAGTCCGAAGGGAACCTAATTGCGTTTATGCAGTCTAAGGGGTTTAACGACACCCAGATCAGTAAGGGCCGCGATCTTTGGAAAGACAGACTGGACGGTACAGGCCCGTTTGCAATAAAGAATTACAGTAAGTATGTATCGGCCGCTGTACCCAAATCTGGCAACCAACAAATAGACAAACTTTATGAAATAGAGTTAAACCAATTTGGCTTAGATTGGATCAGGTCGTACAGAAGAAAAAATCATGCGGAACCGACTTCAGAAGATCTGGAAGCGGCGCTTAATGAAAAATACTTCAACACAAAAATAGTGCTGCAGTCTGGAGGGGAAGAGGTTTCGTTTATCCCAAGAACAGTGAGCAACAAAGGTATTGTCTCTGTCGATGTTTCTACCTGGACAGAACGAGATCCGAACAACCCAAGCAAAATGGTAGAACACGAAATGCCCGGATTTGTTAGGGTTGAGTATAGAGATGGCACCGTAGTACATATGCCAATTGCCCAGTTCAAGACAGACATACTGAAAGAGGACGTAAATGCCAACGGGTGGTTGGGTAGTGCAGAAAGACCGAACTATGACGTCAACAACGCGACGCCTTAACAGGAGGAGTTATGGACGATAAAGTTTTTAATCAGTTAACCACAACGCCAACGGTGGATGTCAGAAATGAGGAGTGGTACAGGACTGCTGACGCGATATTTAATGCGCGCATGGCAGACTATTATAACCCTGGTGTACCTGGCGGATATCAGTCATACCTGCTGGAGGCCAGAAAATATAAAACAAATCTTGACCCATTGCAGACAATGGGTTATTTGCATGCCCAGCAGACCATCGACTCCAACTGGGAATACACGCAGAACATGGCCAAGTCCGTGTATAACGGGGCCATGGGAGTGTTCCGTGACACGCTGAACGGTATCCGTGCTGCGCGTGACTATAATATTGCGCTGCTGAATGAACAGGCCGCTGCGCAGGGAATCGAACGTAACCCTGACCAGGGGTTCATTGACGCGCTGGACAACGCCTCCAAGGCAGAGGTGCTGCAGCCCTATGATATTAAACGTAGTGCTTCCCGGTTAGGGCAGTTTGGTTTGGATGTGGCACAGGGAGCCGGTCAGCTGGCCGGGCAGATGGTCGGGTCCGTGGCACTGAATGCTGTGCTGCCGGTTGTGGGTGGTCCCGCGCTGATGATGGCACAGATCACCGGCGGACAGTATGAAGACCTGAAGGCCAAAGGCGTGGACACCAAGCGCGCTGCGACGGCGGCCTTTTATAACGCTGCCTTCCAGACCCCGTTTGAATACCTGGCGCTGACTAAACTGATGAAGCGTATCCCTGCCGGCAGCGTGTTTAAACGTAAACTGCGCATGGTACTGGAAGACGCCGCCACTGAAGGACTTACTGAAATGATTCAGCAATTCCCTGAAGAATGGGCGGAGCTATGGGCGTTGAACCCGGACAAGTCCTGGAAAGAACTGAAGGAATTAGCTGCCAAGAAATTCCCGGATACCATGCAGAACGCGCTGTATGCCGGTATGATCGGTGCTGTGCTGGGCGCCGGGTCCCGTGGTATCCACCTTGCCATAGACCGGAACGTGGACCTGGTTCTCCGCAAAGAGATACACGACGAGGCCATGAAAACGGTAGAAGGCCGCATTGACAACATAAAGCAATCCGGTATCAGTCCTGACTACGCGGCTGAGACCATCAACGCAAACCTGAACAACGCAACCGTGCTGATTGACGGTAGGGTACTGCAGGCGTATGCACAGAAGGCTGGTGAGGAAAAGGCCGCGGAAAAGCTGGGCGTGTCCAAGGAGGACATTGCAGAGGCCTCCTCCCATGGTGACACTGTCGAAGTGAAGCAGGGCAACTTTGAGGCGCTGGCTGCGTCCGATCCCTCCTTCCTGGAGATGGTACGCGATGACGTATCCTTCGACCCCAGGGATATGAGCAACAACGCATACAAACAGATCCAGGTGAACATGGAGACATACTCCAAGATGGCCGAGGAGCAGCGGAAAGAACTGAAGGAACAGGTAGATAAGATTGCCGCGTCGGCCTTAGAAACCGGCAGAGTGAGTAAGAGTGGCGTAGAGGGGTTGAAGGTGCTTCTTACACGGTTTGCGCTGACTGCGCGCCCGGACGACCCTGCCCAATTTTGGAAGGACAACCCGGTGCGGTTTGAACGTGGTATGGAACGGCAGGCGGCACCAAACTTTTCCAGCAATGAGGAAAAAGCGAACCTTGTTAAGGATATACTTGACACCAACTACGACAACCCCAGGGAAGAAGTTGAGAACAGGATAAAAGCTATTGACGAGGAGATTGAAAGGACCCCGGAAGGAAGCGAAAACCTGCAGATACTCAAGGCCCATCGCGATATATTAACTTCGCTTTTAAGCGGCGGCGACACAGATGTTCCGGCCATTGAAAACTACAAGCAGCATTACAATCGTGATAACGGCACGTTTGATTCCACGTACCATCAGAGTGGGTTGAACAATATGTCTGCCATGGTTATTACACCGAACCAGCAGCAGAAACGCACAACGGACTCGCTTATGAACTATGAGAAGTTGTCCATCGACAACATCAAGAAGAGGGACCCGGAGGCATTTAAAAAGATTATTACGCTGGTTAAGAAAATACCGGGTTTGGGTGTAAAAGACGCGACCGATGAAGAAGCATACCAGCACATGAAGAAACGTGTTGCTGACAACCTGGTTTGGCTGTATAACCTTGTCACGGATCCTGAGGACCGGAAACGCGCCAAGTTATGGTACGAAGGCGGACGCAAGATGATTAAGAGTTGGTCAGACAGATATGGTATTTCTGTTATGGCCGGTGCCGGTGCGATGGCAGTACTGTCTCCTCAGAAAGATTGGTTCATGAATGTGAACATGACTGAGCGCATCCTGGACACAATGTTTGCGGACCGTTTCAAACCGTGGACCAAGGAAATGACGGACAAGGCCAGGGGTACGCTGAAAGAGGATGGCAGTCGTGAGGATGACGGTATAGTAAAACCGCTGAAGAGAGGCACTGACCTGAACATGCCCGCTTTGGACAGGGCTGAAGGCAAGACGCTTGACGAACTGTTAAAGAACAGGGATTACTATGCTGCCGCTATTTGGATCCGTGTTTACGACGAAGTATATAATAGCGAGAAAGAGTTTGGCGAAAATAACCGTGGGTACAAGATCCTTACGCCCGAAGGTGGCACCGGCGACTATGTAAAGACACAGGGCGGCGAGAAAGCGAACATGGCCTGGCAGGGTTATGGAAACATTGCCAAGGCTGTATCAATTATTGCGAACCCAAGTTACACCAATGTGTCTTTGCAATTAGGTACCAACCACAAAGTCAGAAACTTCTTCAACAATCTGTATAACCCGGACGCAGTAGATTTCGCAACGATTGACACGCACGCAGTGGCAGCGGCCGCATTGATTCCTTACTCAGCGTCATCTGAGGCTGTAAACGACAACTTCGGCGGACTGTCTTCTACAGAATCTGGTGCCAGCGGAACGTATGCGTTCTTCCTGGAAGCATACCGTGACGCTGCGGATGAAGTTGGTATTTCGCCGCGCGAGATGCAGTCTATCACGTGGGAAATGGTCCGCATTCTGTTTACGGACACATTTAAAAAAGACGTTGACTTAAAGGACGAGAACGGGAACTACATTCTGGATGAGAAGGGGAAGCGTGTTACCGGTCCCAACGAAAACGTACTTGCAATCCAGAAGGCATGGGAAGAAGCAGATAAAATAATTAACGAATACACCGGGGCAGACAAAGAAGGATACGAGAAAAAAGTCCTTGAAAAAACACGTAAAAAAGTATATAATATGGTAGACAAAGTTAAACCCGTAGGTAAGTTTGCCTGGCACGACACAGCCTTCCAGCCAGAAGTTGGCGACACTTATGACCGTAGCCGAATCCAGCTTATCAACTCAGTTGGCGTCGACAACAAGTTGTCAAGAACTCAGATATCTGTGGAAGTGGCGCCGGACCCGAACAACGAAGCGCTTACTGCCTTATGGGATAGTCTGAGTGATAAAGACAAAGAAACCATCAGTAAACAGGTTGCAAAACAGATCATCAACCTGGTTCTGAACGAGTATGACTCTGACGCTGTATTCTCCGTGCAGGTCGGCGGGTATGAAGGGAAGACAAATCCCTCACTGAATATATCTGTAGACAAACCTGAACTGGCTGTACCGATTGCCAAAATGTTAGGGTATGCCCTGAATCAGGACAGTATGTTTATCACATCCTACGCACCATTTTTGGGAGCAAAGAAAAGCAAGGGTGTGGCGATCAATGTCGGCACGATGGGTATAGAAGACGCACGACAGCTTTACGATAAACTGTACACAATCACTAATGACGCCGGCAATAACGTTATTACAGGGTATTCTCTCTCTGACGGCGTCATAACCATTATCTTTGACGAAAAGAAAAATGGCATGACAGTGGACGAGTTGATCGATAGAATCGTCGAGGCTACGCCGGAATACGATAACGAAACCCGTCCCATTGAAGTGTACATGGCAGCACCTCAACGTGTAAGAGAAAATGCTGATACCGACATATATGGGTATCTGCCTCCGCTTCCTCAAATGGAAACCAAGGAGGCCCTGAAAGCAAAGGCACGCGACATCGTAGCGGAGCGCAAGGCACAGGGTATTAAGGCAACCATAAACGGTGTCACAGAGGAACTGATTAACGAGCAGAAGAAACGGTTAGAGGCCGTAAAAGAGCAGTGGGTTGACATCCTTCTGCCGGAAATTGAAGAGGCGGAGCAAGCAGTTATTGCTCAAAGCGCTTTGGAACTTTCCAAAAAAGAAAATATAACGATTGATGATGCAGTGGCACGTTTGCGAAAAGAGGAAGCAGACACGATCGCCAAACGCAATAAAGAACGGGAGGAAATGTTAAATGCGAAAAGTATCACCGAGCGAGTGGACTGGTCCGTGGCCACCCTGGACAGGCGCGCAGATTACATTCGGTCCCAAGCGGACGCGGCCATCCGAGGAGGAATTAGCGAAGCGCAGAGACGTAAAAATGAGTCAGCTAGAAGTGGCGGCAATACTGGAAAAGGATTCAAACAAGAAAGCGGAACTGCAGAAGGCAGCGGACAACTACTGGGCCAAGCGGAAGAAGGAACTGGGGATAGAGTAACATTAAACCAAACTGCCTACCGTGGCGCCATGGATGGCCGTATCTCTACGGACCTCTTGGGTGACAATATACACATGCAGGCACATGGTTGGGGGTTGAATTTCACATCGTCCAAGCAAGTTGCCGAATGGTACAAGCACAACAGGTCGCAGCACAAGAACAACATGAACGACGTTGTTGTGGACGGCAAGACCATAGCGGAATGGATGAGTGATAAAGAGAAAGCACCTATTCTTGTCGCGTATCGCATGAACGGATATAACTACAATGATACGCTGAATGATATTGAAGCTGATGCTGACATCTATGACGCTGAGGCATTGCAATGGTTCAAAGAAAATTTTAAAGACTTAAATGCCGATACTGGCGTCGTTTATGAAGCTAACATTCCAGAGAATGACGTGCTGTTGAACGAGAATAAAACACTTAAAGAGCAACCAAAGAGTGTGCAGCGGGCCATAGAAAAAATCATCCGGGATATGACACCCGAACAATTGGAGGACGCAGGGCAAGACGTTGGCAGGATTGGCGAAGAAAAAGCCAGGGCCAATGTTTTAAAAATGCTTGCGAACAGTGAAGGTTCAAAAATCTACGGAACGCTTACGGACATATTCGGCGGCCAGCGCGAAGCGTCAATGAAGCTGAACGAGTACGGAGTAAAAGGCATTACCTATGAAGGCAACGAGAACCGGGGATTTGTTATCTTTGACGATAACGCAATAGACGTCCTCAATAAATACTACCAGAACCAACAGCAAACATCCCAAATCAAAGGCGAATTCGACCCGTTCACCGACGGGGAAGCAGTCATCCGGTTGTTCAAAGGTGCTGACCCGTCCACGGTGATCCACGAAACAGGCCACTACTTTATCGAGTCCCTGTGGCGGGAGATCGCAGCTGGCCGTGCTACCAAACAGCAGCAGGCCGACTTTGAAAAGCTGATGCAGTACTGTGGCCTCACCACGGAGCAGTGGGGTAAGCTTGATACGGAAGGCCGGCGTGCAGCGCATGAACGTCTGGCTGAGGCCTTTGAGACCTATATCATGGAAGACAAGGCGCCGACGCGGGAACTGCGCCCGGTGTTCAAGCGCTTTGCCAAATGGTTGAAGGCAGTGTATGCTGCCATCTCCCGGAACAAGAATGCTGTCCCGCTGACCGACGAGGTACGCGAGGTATTCGACCGGATGCTGGCCTCTGAGGAAGACGTCGAAGAGATGAAGCGGGTAGAGGGGTACTTTGCCAAACTGCCCAAGGTGATTACGGACAACCTGTCAGATGCTACCAAGAAACGCATAGAGGATTACATCCTTAAGGCGCAGGACAAGGCCGTCGAGATACTGACAAAAGAGCGCCTGGCGAACTTCAGTGAAGAACGGAAGCGGGAGATTGAAAACTTCCGTAACATACACGCTGACGAGATCCGGCAGGAAGTAGCGAGCCGTCCGCTGTACGTGGCGGCGCGGCAGGCGCAGGAACTCCTTGGTGGAGAGAAAGCTGCGCCGGCGAAACAGTACGCGAACCTGTACCTGGAAGAGAAAATGAGCGACGAGAACGAGGTTAAGTGGGAGATCGTCGCAGAACAGAACGGTATGACGCCCAGTGAACTGGCGCAGAAAATACTGGCGGAACCCAGCGAGAACGAAGCATACAACGCGGCCATGAACGAGGCCGTACAGAAAGAATTCCCGGACTACTACACCGAGCGGGAGCAGGCCGAAGAGGCCACCCGCATGGCCATGTACAACGACGAGTCCGGTATCCTGGTTGGCGTAGAGCAGGTGCTGATAGAGGACTTTGCTACGAAGGCAGCGGCCCAGCAACGCAGCGCAGAGACAGCCCGCAAGCTGGCCATGGCGAAACGTCAGCAGGCGAAGGTGGCGGCCCAGAAAGAACTGGCCAACATGAAGCTGAAAGACGCCACCAACGTGAACAAATACATTGCTGCTGAGCGCCGGTGTGCTGTGAAGTCTGCCGAATCTATGGCCAAGAAGGACTACGAAACAGCGCGCCACTACAAGGATATGCAGGCCTTTAACCATGCGATGGTGCTTGAGTCTGCTAACCTGAAGAGACGCGTGCAGCAGTACCAGAAATTCCTGCGCCGCCAGTTTAAATCCAAGCGGGAGTCCTGGACAAGCGAGATACACTTTAACCAGGCCATGGCGCTGTTTGCCCGCATGGGAATGGTACGGAAGGACTATGACCCCACCACAAGGACACAGTCTTTGCTGGAATATCTCAATGAAATGGGACAGATGCTGTATCCGTTTAACGAAGTCCCAGAGTGGTTGGCAGATGAAACCTGGCCGATTACCGACCCCAATAACATGAGGTTTGATGATTACGAAAAGGTTATAGACCTGATGCGTTATATCAAAACCATGGCAAAGATAGAGAAGGCGGCCAACTTCTTTGATTCCAGCAGCACTTATAACGAGTGGAAAGCAAACGCAATCGAGAACCTGAACAAACTGGCAACAAAGTTTACACCCATACTGGGCGAGAAACAGACGGCCACCTGGCTGGAACGGTTCAAGGCCGGGTACCAGACACTGGACAACTTCCTTGAGAGGATGGACGGATGGACCTTCGGGTTTTTCTCCCGGAGTTTTGGCGACGTGATCAAGCACGCTAACGACAACGAGTACACCCACCTGGAAGCATACCAGAAACGGAAGGCCGAAATTGAAAAAGCATGGTGCCCTACGGATGAAGCAATAGCCGAGGCCGGCAAGGACGTATACTACAAAGAATTGGGCGCGTCAGCAAATAAGTTTGTACTGACAAAAATGCTGATGAACCTGGGCAACGAAGGCAACGCACGTAAGCTGTGCAGCAGCTATCCTTCTGAAGCGCTGCGCGGCAGTCCCCTGTGGGTGTTCCCGGACGGACTGCTGAGCCGGGACGAGGCCATCCAGCAGACCAAAGAGAACCTGCTTGAATTCCTGGGCAGAGTACTGACCAAGGAAGACATCGCGTACGCGCAGGCCAAGATAGATCTGGCCGGCATGTACTGGGGTGAGATGGCAGACCTGGAACGCAGGACCAAAGGGTTTACACCTAAGAAGGTGGAGGCCTACCCGGTGACCCTCAAGCTGGCTAACGGGGAAGAGGTAGTATTCCGTGGCGGATACTTCCCGCTGATCCGTAACGGTGAGATGGGCAGCCATCCCGCCGGCATACTCCCGGTAAGCGACACGGACCCGGACCAGGGCCGGAACGTACGCACACTGAGTACCAGCCAGGGCCACATGATAACCCGTGTGGAAGCAGATTATCCGGTTGATCTGACCGACGGCAGCGAAGACTGGGCCATGCGGCGGGCCATACATGACCTGTGCTGGCGCGAGACCATGACCGGTTTCCGCAGGATTCTGAACGACCCGGTAATGTACGGACTGATGAAATCCAAGTTGGGTATTGCTCAGATGAATGCGATGCGGGAAATGCTGGAGAACGCAGCCCAGCCTAATAATGGGCAGTCCATGGCCATGGCAGAAGGACTCCTGGCGACGACGGCCGGCTGGCTGAGACGCAAAACGGTGAACAGTATTGTCATGCTGAACCTGCGGATCAACCTGCAGAACTTCGGCAACTTCTTCCTGTACGGTAACACTGTGGAAGGGTTTGGCTATAGTGATGTGATAGCTGCTATGGGCAACGCGCTGAGCAAAGGATTTGACGGTAAGTCCTTCTCAGAGATGTGGGACTTTGTGGACGAGAAAAGCGCATACATGCGCGAGCGCAGCACGACACCGGATATCACCCTTGCGCAGGTCCGTGAGGAAGGTAAGCTGAATAAGTTTGAGCGCTCCGCCATGGAGTGGGGTGCCAAGGCCATGATGTACACGGACGGCGTGACGGCCCGCCCGGTATGGATGCAGGCATACACCAAGAAAATCAACGCCGGTGCCACCGAGCAGGAAGCAATCGACTTTGCGGATACAATCATCCGCAGGACGTTGGGATCCGGCAGGGCGACCGACGTGGCCAGCCTGCAGCGTGGCGAGCCGATATACAGACTGTTCACAGCCTTCCAGGGATTCTTTAATACCCAGTTTAACCAGTGGGCGAGAGAGTACAATATCGACCGGCGCCTGTTGGCGGAAGGTAACACGGCGGAAGCAGTACAGCGGATAACCGCATTCGTGGCGTCCAAGTACCTGGCTGCCTGCCTGTTTAACCTGATATTCGCGCTGCAGAACCCGTTCGCGGATGACGATAAAGACGAGTACCTGAACTACACTACAGAACTGATTCATTACCCCATGTCCCTAATCGGCATTTACGGAGCAGTTGCAAACGAATTTATTGACCAGTCTCTGGGTATGAAGAGTTACGGGTACCGGATGAGCATCATCCAGTCCAGCCTGGAAAAGATTTACCGTGCTGGTGGAAAGACACGCAAGATGATAGAAGGCGACTTTGAGACCGGCCTTGAAGGTATCACGGAAATAGCAGGAATGGCCTATGGTGTACCTGCGCAGCTGAACCGGTTATTCTGGAATGCGTACGATATCTTCGTGAACGGCATGGACCCGAGGCTGGAGGATCTGACAACCAGAAGACCCAAGCGCGAAAGAAAAAAATAATTACGATAATAGAACCTACCAAATCTATGCTATATTGGTAGTAAGTAAACGAGGCACTCCAAAGGGGTGCCTTTTAATTTTGGACGGAAGGAGTGCAGAGATGGTAATTTCGCAAGTAAACCAAAACGTGTACAACGGTGATGGCATCAACAAAGCGTGGCCTTACACGTTTGAGATTATAGACAAGACCGATGTGCATTTGATATTGCAGGACGTTGATGGTACGCAAACTGTATTAACGTCTGACTACTACATTGACGAGATTAACGCCACGGCATATTACCCTGGGTACGCACCGGGAGCGGAGCCACCGGAAGCAGACCAGCCGCCCAAGGTGCAGGAAGGTCAGAAGATTGTTGTGTACCGGAAAATACCGGTAAACCAATTAGCTAAACTTGGTGATAAATGGCCTTTTGCTGTCATCGAAAAGGGCCTTGATAAACTTACCATGCTTATACAAGATGTATGGGGATGGTTTGACGAGAACGTGATCCAGCGGGTAGGGGATTCCTGGAATGCCATGGGATTCCCCATCCATAACGTAGGCGGCCCGGTCAACGTAGATGACGCTGCGACAAAGGATTATGTGGACCGTATTTTAAGCGGGTTTATTTTAGAGGGAGACAGCCGCCTGGTTCCGTTTGATACTGTTTCACAGATGGTGGATGCAGATTTAGAGGCCGGACAGATTGCGTACACGCTGGGATACGGAGATATTAATGATGGCGGCAGCGCTGTTTATGCCATCCGCACAAAAGAGTTAAGTGATAAAAATGATGGCATATATACAATCTTTTTGAACAATGACAATGTCGCAACTTTAATTTCTTATAGAGATAATGCGGACAGAATGGGTTTCCTTATTCATGACGAGTTGGATATGCAGCGCACACCGTTTGCTGTGTTTATCACAGAGACAGGAGATGTCCCGGCTGGATACAACGGTACCCAGGGGATGTGTGTTGCCGGAGATTATCTGATTGTTTCTCGCCATCAAGACGATGCGTATAATTCCCGTGTATATGTTTTAGACATAATCAATAAAGCTGTGTTAAGCCATACAGACATGAGTATCAACCACGGGAATAATTTTACATATGCCAATGGGTATGTATATTGCGGTATCCGTGGAATCGACGACGAGGATGCGTCTCTCATTTACAAGAGTAAATTAACCGGAGACACCCTTGAAAACCCAACAACCATAACTGTGCCGGGGAAATACACAGCTATTGCGTACTGTGAGACAGACGGTTTGTTCTATCTGCGTAGTTCAGGCGGCAAAACAATTTATACAACGAGTGACTTTATCAACATAGAAGAACTGTTTACTTTGGATTTCGATCTTGACGCAGCAGTAACTACGCAAAATCAAGGCCTGTGCGTAGACAAAAGGTTTATATACTATCCCGTCACTTGTGGTGATGATGTTGAGCGGCTTTTCGTGGTTGACAAATACACCGGAGAAAGCGTAAAGGTGTATCACTTCCCACGGTTTGCTTATGGCGAGATAGAAGATGTAGACACTTACAACGGACAGCTTTTTATCAACTTTAACCGTTCCGGGTATCCCAGCTATGTATACTGTGTACCCTTGTATGTGAATGCGCCCTCCGTGGAAGATAAGGTTAAAGGCCATGCCGGCGGAAACTACAATGCTACAAGGTACAATATGTACGTTAATAACGATAACCCCGTTGCGTTCCCTGACGGAACAAATACCCGCCCGTTTAACAGTATTGAGGCTGCGCTAAATGTTTGCGATTATTTAAACCTAAACGCTGCGCTATATGTTGAGGGAACATACGAAAATGTAAACATCATGTACCACAGCAAGCGGGTTTACATAAACTTCGTGGGCGCAACCATTACAAACCAAATTCATATCACAGCAAGCAATGTTTTTATAACCGGTACTTACACAGCAAAACAGATTTATGCTGCAGGAGGCAGCGTAGTTAATCTGTCCGGCGGCACATTAGACGGAGACAACACAAGTGACCCCGCTATTTATTGTTCTTCATCCACCGTTGTTGGTACACTTTCTAAAATCCAGAAATACTCATCTTCCACAATAGAGAACACAACCGGTTTTGTGGATGTGGATGTTGATACTTTGACAAATGCGACCACTGACACCAAAGGGTCAGCCGACATCAACAATACTTCGATACACTCTCATAACAATCCATATTCAGGGCCTGCGATTGTTGAAAAATATACCGGCATAACAACCGGCGTTTCCCCGGCAAGTCATAGTCCCGGGTATGTTCTTGGGATGGTTGATAAAAACGGCGCCTCCCTTGGCGGTGTTTACAAGCGTGTTAATAATAACGGTGGTTCAAGGACCGGCCTGCTTGATGTATGGAACAGCAATTCCGCCGGTCTGTACTCTGAAAACCTTGCAGATGCGAGCCTTGCTGTGCGACCAAGCGCAGACAATGCGATAATGCTGGGAACATCCTCTTACCGTTGGGCAGAGGTTTACGCAGGAACGGGTTCCATCAACACTTCTGATGAAAGATTAAAAGACAACATCGAATCTATCCCTGATGATGTTTTAGATGCATGGGGAGAGGTCGGCTGGTATCAGTTCCAATTCAAGGATGCAATCGCAGAAAAAGGGGAATCTGCACGAATCCATACCGGAACGATAGCACAACGTATCAAAGAAGTGTTTGAGGCGCATGACCTTGATGCATTCCGCTATGGGTTACTCTGCTATGACGAATGGGACGCAGAAACAGAAGATGCTGATGACAAAGGCAACGTGGTGCAGGAAGCAAGAGAGGCAGGAAACCTTTATTCCTTGCGGTATGAAGAAGCACTCTGTATGGAAGCCGCTTACCAACGTAGGAGAGCGGATAGGCTTGAAGCAAGGATTGAAGCGTTAGAGGAGTCGATTAACCATGAAGATTGAGCAAGATAAGATTCTGCACTTTATTGCGGGCATAGTGGTCTGCATTATAGTGGCGCTGATATTTAGAAATCCACTTTACGGTCTGATCGCAAGCGTATTGGCGGGAATTGCCAAAGAAGCGTGGGACCACTATGACTACGGAAAAATTGATTTTCTTGATTGCCTTGCCACATGGATCGGCGGCATCGCCGGATATATCGTAGCGTTTTTAGTACACGGATTATAACGAAAGGAGGATGCACCATGCCTGAACCGTTAACCACTCCAGACGCGCAGCTGGAGAAAATTATTGAGTTGCTGCAGCAGATCGTAGAAAATACCACTCCGGCAGAAGAACCGGCAGACGAGGAAGAATGATACACCTTTAAAACCATGAAACAGATAATCCAAGATGTGTTTTCAAAAATCAATTGGCAAAGTACGTTTAAGAGCATAACAGACAAAGGCATGGAAAAGGCGGTAGCGTCAGCAATCGGCGCTACCATGCTTGACCTTGGTACGATATTCGCCTTGTTTATTGGGTTAGAAATCATAGACATATTTACAAGATGTATTGCCATGTCAGCTTTGCTGTGGAAACATATGTATGGTGAGTCAATCGTTGAAAAGCGTGGCAACCTGATGAACTATATCCGCTGGCTATACCAAGCACACAGATGGCGTTACATAGATTCCACAGCTTTGAGGGACGGATTCTGGAGTAAAACCATTGTGTACTTCCTGCTTATTTTTGTTGGATACCTTGGTGACACCATCCTCGCTGTGAAGCATATGCCACAGTTTGTGCTGGTAATATTCTGTGGAATTCTCGTCTGCACAGAAGTGTTAAGCATCCTTGAAAACCTGGGTGAGTGCAATGTATCAAGTGTTAAGGATTTGCATGAAATAATCAAAAAGAAAAAGGAAAGCATAAAATGATTGATCCGAAGATTATCGAGACAGACCTTGAGTTCACGGAACTGTCTACCCGCCCGTTTACGGACCTGATTGTAATACATCATACCGGGAACCCCTGGGACGATGATTGCTCCGCAGAGGAAATACACGAATCTCATCAAGCGTTAGGCTGGGCAGGAATTGGTTACCATTATGTGATACGCAAGGACGGCTCCATAGAACGTGGCAGACCGGAGTGGGCAATAGGAAGTCATGCATACGGATATAACTCCCAGTCGATTGGCGTACACGTTTGCGGCAATTTTGAGGAGGCTGTACCCACGGCGGAACAGATTGAATCCACAGCATATCTTATCGGTTGGCTGTGCGACGAGTATGACCTTGTGCCTAATAAAAACCATGTGGTGGGGCATAGGGATCTGATGGCAACGGCCTGCCCCGGTGAAAATCTGTATGACATTTTAGACACTATTCGTGGGAAAGCTATATGGTATCAACAACATTATCAAGGAGGGGATTGAGTGAATGACCTTTTTGACCTTAGACCTTCAAACAAAGAAATGGCTTTTGCTATTCTTGGTGTTGTTGTTCTCATGGTGGCTGTTTTCGGCGCAGGCTACCTGCTTGGCTGCGAACGGACAGAAGACATATACCATAACGGAGCAGGAATTGGTGACGCTGGAGAACAACTTGGCACGGCTGTCAGCAATCAATCAGCAATTACAGAAGGAATCAAAGACGCAGAACACACAAGCGCAGGAATTGCAGAAACAAGTCAAGCTATTGCAGAGTCAGCTGAACATATTACGGCAGGAGTCAATGAAGCAGGAACAATTATTGATAGCTGCCAACAGATCCTTGGAAGAATTCGCAACCGAGGCCAAGCGCACCCGCCTGCGAATTAAACGCCAGCGTAACTTTTGGGAGGCCATGGCCGCCTGCCTTGTGATTGGTTTAATATTAAAATAACTTACCTACTCTCATAGACACCTCCTTTCATTTGCCGCACACCTTCCCCCTGGTGTGCGGGCATTTTTTTATTCGTCAAAAATTCGTCAAAAATTAATATTGGTTTTTAGTGTTTCATTGTTGAACGTAAAAAATAAGAATGCCCATTTCATGCGTTAGTTGTGTTATAATGTTTTCCAAAGTGAGTTACATCAGCATTACCATATAATATATAAATATGTCAATCTATCCGCATGGTTGACGCATTCTTCTCATTTCGTCAAAAGATTTCGGCAAAAATTCTTCTCAAAAATTTTCTGGATGTCCTGGGCCGCTGCCTGGCGCATGTCGTCAGAGTAGTGTATATACGTCCCGATCACCGTCTTTACGTCGTCACCCAGCAGGGCTGCCACGGTACGGATGTCTATGCCGCGGGCCAGCAGGGTGGTGGCGTAGGTATGCCTGAGGCGGTGTGGGGACAGCGCAGGATCCAGCCGGCGGATAGCACGCTGCATATAGAAGTACGTGCTGTGCGGGTGGGGGAACACTCGCCGGTTGATATCAAGCGGCCGAGAGTTGTGGTATTCTTTCAGCATGGTAACAAGAGCCTGGGGGATGGGTATGGTACGGTACCCGTTACGGGACTTAGGGCTGTGTATGGTTCCGTCCCGGGAGTCCAGTTGCCGTTCTACGGTGATGGCCGGCGCAGACCAGTCAACGTCGGTCCACTGCAGCGCGAGTATCTCACCCCGTCGCAGGCCGGCGTAGTAACCTATAGCAATAGCCAGCACCACGTCCTGACGCGGGTGCTGCAGCAGGACAGTCAGCTGCTCTTCCGTTACAGTCCTGCGCTCCGTTTTCTGCCGGACCTTAGGTAACTCTATATCCACCGTCGGGTCGTCTGACCGGAGGCCGTATGGTTTTATGGCAGCGCGGAATAAAATACGCAGCTTACTAAAATATTGCTTCTGGGTCTGAGGCGTCATATTCCAGCCGCTGATCGCGTTGACGAGGTCGGCATAGGTAATCATATGGACCGGTCGTTTTGCGACGATCCTGAGCGATTTTACAGCGTATTTATAATTTGTCTTCGTGTTTTCTGTAATTGACCTTTTGACTTTAGTATATAATTCACAGAAGTCTTCCAAGGTGATCCCCTCCAGGTGATGTTCCACCGGCCGGGGCGCTTTTTTTATTTGGGCTATTAACTCTGCCTCTGCCTCCTTGGCATCTGACTTTTTGACAAATCCTTGCTTACTCTTCTGGCGCCACTTCCCGTTGGCGTCCTTCCAGCTTACGATAATTTGCCAGGACCCGTCCTTCTGCCTGTACGTTGTGGTTGTTCTCATGATGGCCTCCTATTTTAAACTTGACGTTTGCAGGTCAAATAGATACCAGCAGGCCAACAGCCCTGCCGATATGCATACGGGCGTATCACTTTTGAAAAATATAGTACCAAGCACACCCGCCACCAAAATTAACGCGCCTCGTTTTGTTAATATCTTTAAGGACGCGCCGGCCAAAGTAATGCCAAGGCCAAGGTAAAACATGGCAACAGAATAATCTTCACTGTGCTGGTTTGCCCCTATGATACCCATACCTACTACGCAAAGCAGCGCCAATAACTGGTACAGGTCGGTTAATTTAATTTTATCCATGTCCGTGCCTCACACATTCAATCGTATTTACATCCTCACAGCACCTGAAATCGTCGTGCTGTGCATGGTCGCATTCGTGCTGATAGGTCCTCACGTTTGTTTCGTGGGACAGGCGGGCATTCAACACGCAGCACTGATACCCGCTGGCCACGTCCTCATATATATATCCTCTGCACTTCAGTGGTAAATCCATTAGTATTGTTCTCATTAGTCATCGTACCCCTCAATGTGCCGCTGATACTTTATAAACTCTATAATCTTTTTTACAGTTTCTGGGTCCATGTCTTTGGTCGAGTCGAATAAAACTTTAAACTGCGGGTTGTCCTTTAACTCCTGGGCCAGCATGGCCGTTTCAATGTCAGCGTAGTATCCTGGCGTATCGTCCCAACCCATTAGGTAATTTGGACTGACATGCAGCGCGCGTGCCAGGTCTTCTATCTGGTTAATAGGAACCTTGCGGATACCACCGGTTTCATACCTCTGTATTGTGGACTTGCTCAGGCCTGTGGCGTCAGCTATGTCCTGATAAGATAGGCCCAGTTCAATGCGCCTGTCGCGAATTCTTTTGATGATCAGTTCAATGTCTCCCATTCTTTGCACCTCCTCCGGGTAAGAATGATGATATCATATTTGCAACAAAAAGTAAAATATTTTTTAAAAAACTGTTGCATTTATAAAACGGATGTGCTATCATTAAAAAAACGTAGCATATATGCAACGGGAAAGGGGTGGAAGAATGAATCTCGATAAGTTGCGTGGGGCATTAGCGGAGAAACGGATAACGCAAGAAATGCTTGCGAAGCGCCTTAATCTATCATTGTTAAGCGTCAATCGTAAGCTGAACGGCAAGTCTCCCATAACAGTTGAGGAGGCCAGAATTATTACCGACTTCGCTAAGATAGAAAACCCATCGCAAATTTTTTTTGGTTAAATCGTTGCAGTTACGCAACGAGAGGAGGTCAACATGGAAGACGCAGTATTTACTGCAAAGGAACTGGCGGCCCGGTGGAAGTGTCACGAGAACACGATCCGCACCTGGGAGGACGAGGGGCGGCTGCACAGACTGCAGGGCCTGCCCAACGTCCGGTACAGCGGCAAAGAGGTTGCGCAGCTGGAGTCAGTTGGGCTGGATGCTCAGGCGCTTACGGCATGGGAACGGAAGCGGATGGAGCAAGAGATTAAGAACCTGCAGCGGCAGGTTAAGGACCTGCGCGACCGGTTAACCCGGATCATGATTACGTGCCAAGGGGGTGGAGTGCAATGATGGCATACGCAACGATAACCACACTGTATGAGGACGCTGTTGAGCGGCACCCGTTAGTGGTGGGCATATTGACTGGCGTGCTGATCGGGCTGGTGTTCTTATGCTGACGCGTAAAAACAGAAGGGGCGTCCGGCCCAACAGACCCAGCAAGAACGATGCGATTGCTGCAGGCTGGCGGATGGTGCTGGGGACGATAAACGATTGCATGATAATTTCGGTTGCCGCCTTACATGATGAGTTTGGGTTCGGGGAAGAACGGTCAAAAAGATTCCTGGACCGGTTCAGCGTATTGTTTGAAAACTGCATTCAGGAAGGCGACATGCTGGACGTGCAGAGTATCGAAAAGACGCTGAAAGAGGAAGGCATAAAGTGTATTGAATACCACAAATACGACTTTATGCGTGTGGAAAAATGATGTGGAAGTTAAGCGCTACAGACGTAGCAGTTATGCTGGCCACGGGCGTAGGGATCCTGGTGGTCATGGAGATGATGGTATGGGCCATCACCGGAGGATATGTAGGATTTTAACACGTCCCGGGTCGCATTAAACCTGGCGCAGTTTAGCAGAAGAAGTAAATGCTCTATCACACACGGGGCGTGTTCTTTTAAGGAGGTTAAATATGGCAAAACTTGTAATGACCGTGGAAGAAATGAAGGACCGGCAGGCGTGGCTCAAGCTGCGGAACAGGGGCCTGGGTGGGTCGGACGCCAGCGTGATTATGGGCATGAACCCATGGAAGAGCAGGCTGGCCCTGTGGGCAGAGAAGACCGGGGAGATCCCGCCGGAAGATTTGAGCGGCAACCAGCGCGTGTACTGGGGACAGAAGAACGAGCAGAACATAGCCGAGTGGTTCATGGAACAGACCGGCAAGAAGGTTATCCGGCGCGGTATGATGCAGTCCTGTGACTGGCCCTGGATGCTGGCCTCAGTGGACAGGGAAGTCGTGGGGGAAAAGGCCGGCCTGGAGATTAAAACAGCCGGCGTGGACCAGGCAAAGTATTGGCGGGATGATAATATCCCCGACCAGTACTACCTTCAGTGCCAGTGGTACATGGCCGTCACCGGGTATGACCGTTGGTATATTGCAGTCCTCATCGGCGGGAACGACGCCCGCTGGAATGTCGTAGAACGTAACCAGGGGCAGATAGACCAGCTGGTGGAGGAGGGGCGGAAGTTCTGGAACCTGATCCAGACGAAGACACCCCCGGAAGCAGACGGAACAGAAAGCGCCGGGCAGGCCCTCAGCGAGATCTACCCGGGCGGCGCAGAAGGAACCATTAACCTGGACGGGATGGCCACCATCCTGGCCCGTATGAAGTGGTTAGAGACGCAGGAAAAAGAGGCAAAAGCCGGTAAGGATGAATGTAAGCAGAAGATTATGGCAGCTATGGGTAACTATGAGGTGGCCACCATCGGTAACGATAAGGTCACATGGAAGACCCAGGCAGGAAAGGTTACTGTGGACAGTAAGAAATTAAAGGCAGAATTTCCTGATATCTTTGAAAAGTATAGTAAGACCGGGAAACCTACCCGTGTATTTAGAGCATAAAAAAGTATAAGGAGGTTATTACAAATGGCAAATGTAAAAACAGGTATCGTAGCAAAGGCAAACGGAAACGGGGTCGCTAAGGTTGGCGGCCTGAAAGGGTTACTGATGAGCATGCAGGGGCAGATTGCTAAGGCGCTGCCCACCGTGCTGACACCGGAACGCTATACGCGCATGGTGATGACAGCACTCAGTACCAACCCACAGCTGCAGCAGTGTACACCGGAGTCCTTCCTGGGGGCCGTGATGCAGGCGGCGCAGTTGGGGCTTGAACCTAACACTCCGCTTGGCCAGGCGTGGCTAATTCCGTACAAAAACAAAGGCCGGTTGGAGTGCCAGTTCCAGATTGGTTACAAGGGTATGCTGGATCTTGCGTACCGGTCTGGGGAAGTAAGTATTATCGACGCACAGGCTGTGCATGAGAACGACGAGTTCACCTTTGAGTATGGCCTGGAACCTAAGCTGAAGTTTAAACCGTCGCTGGTAAACCGTGGCCCGGTCATTGCATATTACGCTATGTTCCGCACAAAGGACGGAGGTTTTAACTTTGCAGTCATGTCCAGGGAGGACGTCGAGCAGTTCGCCCGCCAGTACTCCAAGGCGGCCGGCAGCGGATACAGCCCATGGAATACTAATTTTGACAGCATGGCCAAAAAAACCGTGCTGAAACAAGTTTTGAAATACGCCCCTCTGAAGTCTGATTTTGTACGAGAGGTAGCTACGGACGGAACCATTAAGACAAACATTCAGCCCAACATGGCAGATTTGGAGGACGAGACCGAACCGATCGACGTGACGCCGGTAGAGCAGCAGGATACTCCTCCTGAGGTACCGTTCGACGTAGAGCAGGACGAAATACCGTTTGGAAAGGACTAAGTTATGAAACCATACGGGTACGGAACCAAGACCCAGCCGGAGAGTTACATTCTTAACCAGGTGCGGGATATCCTGCGCCTGGACGGTTGGGACGTCACCCGCCACCAGCAGGGTATGGGGAGCCGCCGAGGTTTCCCCGACCTTACTGCGCTGAAGGATGGAGTGACGCTGTACATAGAAATCAAAACGCAGACCGGGAAGCAGTCCGCGTATCAGGTGGAGTTCGAACGCATTTGTACAGAACATGGCGGAAAGTATATTTTGGCGCGGAGTGTTGAGGATGTCAAGCCATTCTTGACAAGTATAAAACCAATCTTTTAGGAGGCGGGAGAAGTGGAAGAAAAAAAATCAATGCTCCTGCTGTACGAATTTGAGAAAGTGTTTGCGGAGCTGGACAGTGATGAAGAACGCGGCCAGCTTATTATGGCCATGTACGCATATGAACGCCGCGGCGAGGAACCGGAGTTTGGCGGCGTGTTAAAGTTTGCCTGGCGCACGCACATAAAACCGAAGATCGACGAGATGCGGGAAAGCTATAAAACGAAGTGCGAGCGCCTGCGTGCCAATGCAAACAAGCGCTGGCAGAAAAATGCAAACGGAGAAAAGGATAAGGATAATAATGCAATTGCAAAAGATAATATGCAACAAGATGCAATTGCATGCTATAAGGATAAGGATAAGGATAAGGATAAGGATAAGGATAAAAACCATCCATCCAATATACAGAGTACAAGTAGTTATATATCGCGCGAAGCAAACCAAAAAGAAAATGAGGTTAACGATAACGCACGACCGTCTGCTGAACCTGAACCGGGGAAGTCGTTGGATGGAATGGATTTATATAAGCTGGACAACAAAAACGCCTTTGAGCTTTTCCGGAAGGAGTATCCGAGAAGGCAGGGCGCGCTGCGTGACGTCCAGACTGCCTGGGTGAACGCTACCATAGCGGACCATGTGCTGCCGGGCGATCTTGTGATGGCTGCGCGTAACTATGCCGCACGGTGCAAACGGGAAAATGTGGATCCGAAATATATAAAGATGCCGCAGAATTTTATCCGGGACGGATGGCGGGAGTACATACCGAAGCACCTTCCCAGCTGTCCGCATTGCCACGGGAAGGGAGTGTATGAAGGCGACAACGGTATGATCATGTGCGACTGCGACAGGAGGTACGGGTGATGCGGATCGGACTGGTGGACGTGGACAGCCATAATTTTCCGAACCTCTGCCTGATGAAGTTGTCCGCTTATCACAAAGCGCTGGGCGATGAAGTGGAGTTTGCCATTCCGCTGCTGCCGTATGACAGGATCTACATGGCCCGCGTGTTTGATGACACATATACCAGGGATGATTTAACAGCGTACCAATGCACAGATATACGCCGGGGGGGGACAGGATACGGATTAGATAATACCCTGCCGGACGAGGTAGAGCATATGTATCCGGATTATTCGCTGTATGGTATTAAGGACCGGGCGATTGGATTCTTGACGAGAGGATGCCCGCGCGGCTGTAAATTTTGTATCGTCGGCCGCAAAGAAGGGATTGCCAGCAGGAAGGTGGCGAACCTGTCAGAGTTTTGGCGAGGACAGAAAAATATAACGCTGTGCGATCCGAATATGTTTGCCTGTAAAGATTGGCCGATGCTGGCGCAGCAGCTTATTGACAGCAATGCCAATGTGGAATTTAACCAGGGCGTTGATATCCGCACCATGACAAATGAAAAGGCCGACGCATTAAACCGCATGAAGCTGTCCATGCTGCATTTCGCCTGGGATAATTATCCAGATGATCATTGCTATAACCAGCTGAAAAAGTACCGCAAAAGGTTTAACCTTGACGGCCGCCGGTTGACGGTATATGTGCTGACGAATTTTAACACAAATATCACTCAAGATTTAGACCGAATATATAAACTGCGGGCGCTTGATTATACTCCGTTTTTAATGATTTACAATAAACCGTCCGCGCCAAAGGAACTGGTCCGGATGCAAAGATGGGTAAACAACAGATTTGTATGGCGAAGCGTAGAGCGATTTGAGGATTATAAGGGGTGATGCAATGTATAAGCTGGTGATCACGTCCGGATCCGGGCCAAGCAGGAAGGTTGAGTCCAAAGGTTACTGGATGACCACGGCCGGCCTGCAGAAAGCCGAGGAAGAATTCGACGAGGCCAAGCTCCGCCAGGACGTTATGAAGCTGCAGCTTTGGCGGCAGGATATCGGCGGGACGTATGTGCTGAAGAGGTGGGAGAGGAATGAGCGTTCAGGTCATTAAGTTGGGGCGGCGTGATATTCCAGCTAACAATGAAACAACAATCGCTGCCAAAACTTGTAAGAACTGCGGCGCTCCATTGCGGGGAAATAAATGTGAGTATTGCGGAACGGAGTATGAATGTGTGAAAAAAGGTGGAAAGAATGAAAATTGATCTGTTAGGAAGCACAGTAAAAATGAGTGAATTGCCGGATAACGTAGAAATTAGCAATGGCACAATAATACTAACACAAGCTGAATGTGCCATAGATGCGAGAATGCACCATAACTTAAAACTGACAGATAACACGTTTATCTTGGCAAGAAACTATACGAAATGGGATTACATAAAGTTATATCTGCGGTTAGCTTGGAAGGAGTTAAGAAAGTGACTATTAACAAGGGTGCTTGCCCTTGGCTATGGAACGAAGAAGCAGGAGCATTGCCTGCAGGAGCAACGATGTCCGAAGCTAAACGGTGGCTGAAAAAAGCAGGAGTACTGTGGGGTGAATTACATGAGTAGGCTAATAGATGCCGATAAACTAAAAGATGCTATTGCAAAAAAATATGTAAATAAATCAAGACAATGGTATGTAGAAGCGATAGAAGCAATGAACACAGTAGACGAACAGCCAACCGTCCTGCTATCCTGCCCAAAGTGCCACGGAACAGGAGAGTATGGAGTGCCGAAATTTGATGACGAAACATATATGCCGAGTATGACGGAGTGGGAAAATAGACCTTGTGAAATATGCCATAAAACAGGAAAGATAAGCATTGACGATTATGAAATGCTTCAGAGTGCAATTAGGGGGGAGAAATGATATACAAAGAAGTTGTGTGCCATGTTCCATGCAAACAGACAGAGTGTAAACACCACAGATGTCATTTACCAAAGCATGGGGTAGATTACATGAACGAACTTGAATACGATGTTGAAAACTTTCCCAAAAATGGAAACTGTCCGTATGAAAAAAAGTGGATTAAAGGCAAGGGGTTGGCAGAATGAAAGCACTAATACTTATTGCCGTATTTATAACTACGTTAGAGTGTACGGCATACTGCGATAAAGGACTTACCGCAAGTGGCGAACATGTCAGAGATGGCATTTGTGCAGTTGACCGAATCAATGGTGTGCTTGTTCCTTTTGGCACAAAAGTTATCCTGCCCAATGGCAAGGTGCTTGTGGTGAAAGACAGATTTGGCGCGAACCACGATAATCATTTGGATATTTGGATGGCAAGCGAGGATGAGTGTTGGGAGTTTGGACGGAAGATACTTCGTTGCAGAATTGAGGTGGAATGATGGAAAACGAAGAAATGGAAGTCACAGAGGAACAGAGAAACCCAATGACTTTTACGATTGATGAATTAGAATTTACGCTTCGCACTAATAACTGTCTAAAACGGCATGGTGTACACACGTTGGGCGAATTGTGCAACATGACAGAAAGCGAAGTAAAGAAAGTCCGTAATCTTGGTTCAAACAGTTTAAAAGAAATTAAAACAAAACTTGCCGAATATGGTTTAAGCCTTGCAAAGATAGAAAGATTTAAGGCAAGAAATACTCTTGACGGCATTAGTGCAGGAAAGCATAGACAAGTGGTTGAAGCACTGAAAGTTGTTAATCAGTA
>Ga0310690_10001516_pt1 | contig 40997 bp, 21 predicted proteins | sample AusTroGonzalo_MG_2_FD_207661 | JGI IMG/M metagenome (GOLD analysis project Ga0310690, IMG submission 207661) | Bovine rumen microbial communities from tropical cattle in Woodstock, Queensland, Australia - Gonzalo_04 (v2) (version 2) | ecosystem: Host-associated > Mammals > Digestive system >... | reverse complement strand
TAAGGCTTGGAGGAAGACAAGAAGCATTTGATATAGGATTAGGGTATAAATTTGATTTTACAAACGGGATGAGTTTAATGGTAGATTATGCCCTTGAGTTACCGATGGAAGTAGAAGAGAGTTACGGCTCACATTTTATAGGTTTAACTTTAAGACTCCCGTAGTTCTTTGCTTGACAAAAAAATATATTTCTGTTATAATTTTATGGTATTTAAAATGGAAGTTAAATAAAAAAAATAAAAAAATTTAAGGAGAGTAAAAATGAAAAAAGTAGTAAGTTTGTTGGCAGTTTTATTTTTGTTTGCAGGTTTGGCAAGTGCTGTAACTTATAGCACAAATACCTATACAGGTATTGCAGATTTCACAAATTCGGGAACGATTGATTTCTCTTTTACATTGAAAAATGTAATCGATGATGGTGCAGCAAGTCAGTTAGCTTGGACAAGTTCCGATGCATTTGTTACATCTTCAACAACAGTTAAATGGGTAAGAGCAGATCAATATGCAGAAGTAAAAGCAAATATTACAAAAGCAGGTTTTAATGTTTATATGTATCAAACAAATACAAAATCAACAAATTATAAAGCAGAAACACCAAGAACAAATGCAGATAAATCTAAAGTTTATAGTGGTTTGGTTAACAAAGATTTAAAAGGTGGAGAAAACAAAGGTTATATTCCTGTAGCATTTTCTTTGGTTGGTAAAAAGAACAAAAATATAACATATGATCAAGCAACATCAACAACATCTGCTACAAGATCTGATAAATTCTTTACAGATTTTGCAGATAAAAAAGAAAACGGTTCATCTAACTTTGATTTAACATATACAAAAATTGCTGGTTTAGTTGGTCCTGTATTCGGTCAAGGTGAATATGGTGATTGGACAGGTTCTGAAGTTGTAGACAACACAGCATATATGTATTTCTTCGGTGGATTCTCAAAAATTCGTGGTGGCGATGTTTACGGAACAGATCAGTTACATGTAATTCAAGTTACGGAATAGTTTAGTTAATTGCTCAAGGTATGCATTAACTTGCATACCTTGAGTTTAAGTAGTAAAAGTTATCCCGTACTTGATTACTGTATCCTGTTGTTGAGTCGTTGTAGTTCGTTTTTAGCAGTTAATTATACATTTTACATTATAAATTATAAATTGCCGTTTTTGGTTCTTTTTTGTTAAGTTGTATTTAAGTCTTACAATTTTATTGAAAAGAATTATTTATTCAAAGGACAATATTTAAGTGTTCAAAAAAAGTTTTATAATATCATTTCTTATATTTTCCTTTACCGTAACTTTTGCCTATGCAGGTAATATTGGCAGAAATGTTTATGGTGTTTTATCGGAAACTTTTCTTGGTACTCATTTTGATGCTGGTAGCGGTGATGTGGATAGTGTTACTTTTGAGTTTTGGAATGATCAGTGGACGGATTATAAAAATACAATGAAGGGTGAAACTATAACATCCGGAGCGGTAGAAGGCAATTCTTATACACGTCTTATTTTTTTGAATCCAAAAAATTGTGGTTGGGGAGCTGGTGCGATAAAAAGTACAAATAGTGGTGGTTCAAAAAATATGGGAGTGTATTTCAATGGAAAAGTTAAATTTTTAGCAAGGGTTTCAAGTGAAAATTCTGCTGCTTTAAATTGTAATGTTGGTATGAATTTGAATGGCAATATCTTTTATGTTGGGACATTAAGGTCGTTAGGTTTAGAAGCTAATAATCAGTGGAAAGAACTTTCTTTTGAATTGAAGAGTTCGGTTAATTCAAATATTACTGAAACTAATTTAGGAAAAACTCAAGTGTTGATTGTTTTTATGCAAGATTCAAATGTTTCTTCCAATTTATCGTTTGATATAGATAATATTCGTTGGGTAAAAAATGGAGCTCCAACTAAATTGAATCCAAGTTTTTTTGATGTAAATTTGAAAAATGTTTCTGATAATTCAAGTGTGAATGCAAGTACAATATCGTGGACTTCCGGTTATTTTAATACATCAGGTAAAAATATAGCTTTAATTAATGATACTTTTAGAAAAGGTTGGGTTGTTGCGGATAAATATATAGAGATAGATATGGAAAAAGTTTACGATGTTGATGTTTCTACTTCTTATGCGGCATCAGTTAATTATTCTATTTCTATGTGTTTGAAGAATAGTTCTTCTACGAGAAATGGTTTATATGCTGTTACTAATTCTGGGCAAGAAGTTGTTTTACCGATGGCTTGGCGGTCTATAAAAGAATTAATATCTCCGACTACTCCCTCTCAAACCGAGATACCTTCGTTTTTAATAAAAGAAATTATAATACAAAAAGAAAGTAGGTATTTTGAAGGTCATCTCAAGGATGCGAATTTTAGTGAAAATTATTATACTTGGTTTTATTTTAAGGATAGTTCCGATATAAAGACTGATGATGATAAATCTTATGTTAAAGTATGGAGTTATAAAGAGGGCTTAAAACATGGTGAGGGAGCGATGGCTCCTATTAATATTGCAGAAAAAAAACCAAAAATTTATTTGGCTATAAATACTACTGATGCCTTAGGTGGTTTAAAATATACCGGAAAGATTTGTGTTGTTTTAGCTTACGAATAAAATGAAAAAGTTTTTGTTGGTTGTAAGTTGTATAATATGCAGTTCTGTTCTTTTATATGCAGATTTATCAATAAGCCCGGCGGTAATAAATGTTGTTGCAACTGATGCTGCGATTGCTGAAAGCACTTATAAAGTTTCCAATACTGCAGATACAAAAGTTTTATTTAAAGTTTCTGTTGAAGATTGGAAAAATTGCTCGCAAAATAGTAGTGATGTAACGGCAGAAAAGTGGTTAAAGTTACCGCAGACTGAATTTGAAATTGCTCCGAAAGCTACAGTTGAAGTTCCTTTTAGAATAGAAACTTTTAAAGGAATGACAGGTTCTGTATCGGCAATGGTTGTTTTTTCAAGTAATAAAAATAGCATGATAAATATGACGATGAAAGTTCCTGTGTATCTTATTATTGATGGAACAGAAGATATTGATTTTAAAATAGATTCTTTGAAAATAGATGAGAGTAAACAAAACGGCAATATTTATGCTGTTTTAAATTTAAAAAACGACGGAAATGTTCATATTAGGCATACAGGCAAAGTTACTGTTTATGATACTGAAACGGGCGATATTGTAAAAAAGATTGAAATAGAAGAAACTTTTCCCACTTATTGTGAAAGTTCAAGAGAGTTTACCGTAAATATAGCAGGAAAAGATGAATTAAAAAAAGGTAAGTATTTAGCTTTGTTTGATTTGAAAGCATTAGGAAGGTTTGTTCAAAAGTCTGTTATATTTGAAGTTAATAATTAGATTTTATAAAATATAAAATATAAAATAAAATGAAAAAGAATAAAATTTTATCATCAGTTTTAGCAGTAGTTATTTTGATAGCTTTTATTGTTTGTGCTAAAATAGAAGCTGATACACAAATAATATCAGATACTCTTTATACTTTTGTAGCTGAATTTCCTGCTACGATAATAAAACATACACCGATAACAAACGTTTCTGCAAATACAAGAGTTTTAAATGCTAAAATAAATGTAGATTTCGGTTGTTATACATCTGCAAATGCAAAAATTTTATATTATCTTAACGGTGATTCTTCAAATGTTAGAGAAGAAAGTGAAAATAATATACCTAATAAACAAGATTTCTTTATAGCTCTTCCTCAATTTTCTGAAACGGATAACAAAGTAGATTATCAAGTAGAAGTTACTTTGAAAGCAAATGGCGAAGAAACAAAAATGTATTATCCTGTAAATGCTGAAGAAAAACCTTATTATCTAACTGCAACAATACAAAGTTCTTCAAGTTCCGTAATAAATGGTAATCAAGGTGGAACTGTTTCTTATGATACAGGAGATCAAAATACCGGTGGTGTAAGTGTTGAAGTTCCTGCAGGTTCTTATGAAGGTGATGATGTTGTTACAATTGAAGAAATAGATCCTAATTTACTCGGTGCACCTGCATATATGGCACCAAGTCGGGCTTCAGCCGGTTCATCCAAAGCATTGATGGCTTATAAAATAGCTAAAGGTGGAAATTTGGATGTTGTTTCTGAACCACCGCTTAAAGTTACATTTAAATATCCTAATATGAAAAAAGGTGATAAATTTGTAATAAAAAGAGGAGCAAGTGCTTCAGAGGTTAACGAAGCTTTAAAAACAACAGTTAATTATGATACTAAAGAAGTTATTGCAATGTCTCCTAAATATGGATTTTTTGGATTATATTTTGCAGCTTCAAGTGATAATGATTACAAACCAGCAAGAAGAGTAATAGTAAAAGCAAGAGCTGAAAGTAGAGGCGATGTGTTCCAGTTTAATTGTTTAAAAGAAGGTGATTCCGTTAAAATATACAATGTGAACGGTAAAAAAGTAAGAGAATTAAAAGGTAATAGTTTCGCTTGGGATGGTAAGAATGATGACGGACAGTATGTAGAGAGCGGAACATATATTTATCAGATAAAAGCAGACGGAAAAATAATAAACGGTACAATAGCATTTGTAAAATAGAAAATTGATAGTTGATAAAATAGAGGAAAAATGATAAAGAAAGTAATAACAACATCAATAGCAATAGCAGTAATGGCAATGGCTGTAGCAGAAGTAAAAGCAGCCTTTGTAGATAGTTATTGGGGAGTGCGTGCATTAGGTATGGGAGGAGCCTTTACTGCAGTAGCGAACGATTCAAATGCACCGTTATATAACATAGCAGGAACAGGGAATTTGAACAAGAGAGAAATAACGGTAATGGGTTCAAGGTTGTTTGCAGGGTTGGAAGGAGTAGAAATAAGTAAGATGTATTTAAGTTATATACAGCCGTTAAAAGCTGAATACGGAACATTAAGTTTTTCATGGTCGTCATTATCGACACCTGGATTAAGAAGAGAAGATACATTTAATGTAGGTTATGGAAGGACAATAAACGATTTGTTAAAGATAAACAGAGATAAAGTGAATATAACAGCAGGGTTAAATTTAAAATATTTAATGCAGGAAGTAAATTTTGATGAAGAAGATAGTGATTTAAGTAACAGTAAAGGGGCATTAACGGCGGATATAGGATTGTTGGCACAATTTGCAAACGGAATAAGTATAGGATATAGTAACAGATATTTAACAAGTCCGGATATAGGATATTTGACGGAAGATAAAGTAACAAACACAAGTGTATTCGGATTAGCATATCACACAGATTTGATACCCGGGATAAAGATACCTAATTTTACGATAGCATTAGATTATGTAATGAGAGCAGGGGATAACGGGATAAGAGCAGGAGCCGAGAGTGTATTATTTGAAGATAAGTTAGCAATAAGGCTTGGAGGAAGACAAGAAGCATTTGATATAGGATTAGGGTATAAATTTGATTTTACAAACGGGATGAGTTTAATGGTAGATTATGCCCTTGAGTTACCGATGGAAGTAGAAGAGAGTTACGGTTCACATTTTATCGGCTTAACTCTAAGACTCCCATAAAAAGTAATTTATAATTTTTTATATCCCACACTAAGTTAGGTGTGGGATTTTTTTATTGACAACAAACCGAATATAATAGTAAAATATATATTCTATATATTAAAATATAAATAACATAAAAAGAGGGTTATCATGAGTGTTCAAAAATGTGAGTTTCAATCAAAAGTTTTAGAAAAAAAACCGTGCTTTTTAAAAGCTGAGGTTGAAATAGCTGTTGCTGATGTAAAAAAAGAATTAGAAGAAGTTTTTAATTCAATAAAAACTTCCGCTAAGTTACCGGGTTTTAGAGCCGGTAAAGTTCCGATGGATATGGTAAAAAAAGAATACGACGGTATTGCTAAAGAAAGGCTTATTGAAAATTTAATAAAAAAGACGGCTTTCAGTGCATTGGAAAAAGAAAATTTTGCACCTATAGATATGCCTAAAGTAAGCGATATAAATTTTGAAAGCGAAGATAAACCGTTTAAGTATGTTTTTGAAGCCGAGTGTCATCCCGATATTAAAGCTAAAGATTATAAAGGTATAGAAATAAAAAAAGAAAAATTTAAAGTTACCGATAAAAATATTGACGAAAACATAAAGGTTATGCTTGACAGAAATGCAAGCCTTATAGTTTCAAAAGATGACACCGTTAAAAAAGATAGTTTTGTTTTGGTTAACTATGACGGTTTTTGCGACGGTGTTGAAGTAAAAGAAATAAAAGCAAAAGAATATTTACTTGATTTAGGTGCAAAAAACACATTAAAAGGTTTTAAAGACGGTTTGGTAGGTGCAAAAAAAGGCGAACAAAAAGATATAGAAATAGAATACCCGAAAGATTATCCTAATAAAATGTTGCAGGGGAAAAAAGTTTTATTTAAAACAACAATAGTTGAAATTAAAGAAAAACAATTACCTGAACTTAATGATGATTTTGCAAAAGATATGGGGCTTGAAAATTTGGAAGATTTAAAGAAAAAAATGAGAGAAACTTTGGAACATGAAGAAGTAAGAAGACAAAATTCCGAAGTTGAAAAACAAATAATAGAACATTTGTTGAATAAAAATAAATTTGAAGTTCCTCAAACACTTGTTTTGCAGCAACAAAAAGTTTTGACCGACAGAATGGCAGACTATATGAAAAGACAAGGTGCTCCGCAGGATTTTATAGATAAACAAATTGAAGCCTCAAAAGACAAATATGCGGAAGAAGCAAACAAAAATGTCAGGTTATCTTATATTTTAAATTCAATTTATGTTTTGGAAAAAATGACCGTTTCAAATGAGGATTTGGAAGCAGAAAAGCAGAATATGTTAAAAGCAAATCCGTCAAGACAGGAAGAAGTTGAAAAATATTTTAACGAGCATAAAGAAGATATCGGTGCAACTTTGAAAGAAGATAAATTATTTAAATTTTTAACCGATAATGCAAAAATTACCGAAACCGAAAAAGATATGCCGGTAAAATAGAAGATTAGAAGTTTTGAAGAAATAGGAAAAAAGTTCTTTAGAATTAGTAATTATGAATTAACGTGTTTTTTGCAAAACAAAAAATCTAAAAATAAAAGTACCGAAACTACTAATTACTCATTAATAATTATAAATTGCCGTTTAGTTTGTCATTCCCGAATGTTTCTGTCGGGAATCCAAGTTGTTGTTTGTAGTCGTCGTCATTGCGAGCCGATGAAATCGGCATGGCAATCTATGTAGTTAGTTGTTGTAGTTGCAGTTAAACTATCAGCTTCTCAGCTGAGAATTTATGAAATAAATTCGGCTCAGCTTATCAGCTAAAAAAATCGCTTTGCGATTTTTTAGGAGGACAAATGCCAAATTTTATACCGACAGTTATAGATAAAAGCGGAAATACATCCGTCGGCTATGATATATATTCAAGGTTATTAAAAGACAGGGTTATTTTCGTAGGCGGACATGAAAGTGCAATTACTACAGATTCGGCAAACTCTTTAATAGCTCAGCTTTTATATTTGGATGCCGAAGATAATACGAAAGATATTAATTTATATATAAATTGTCCCGGCGGTATGGTTACTGCAGGGCTTGCCGTTTATGATACAATGCAATATATAAAAAGTCCGATAACCGCTATATGCATGGGTATGGCAATGTCTTTTGGTGCTGTACTTCTTGCAGCAGGAACTAAAGGCAAAAGATATGCTTTACAAAATTCAAGAATAATGATACATCAGCCTTTAATATACGGCGGCGGTCTTTCCGGACAAGTTACCGATATAGGTATTGAAGCAAAAGAATTGTTGATAACAAAAGAAAAGTTATCGGAAATTATTGCTTACCATACAGGACAAAGTAAAGAAAAAGTTTTGGCAGATACCGAAAGAAATTATTATATGTCTGCACAGGAAGCAAAAGAATACGGCATTATTGACGAAGTAATAATTCCGAGGAAAAAGTAAGAAATGGAAAATAACAATACAAATAAACCAAAATGTTCTTTTTGCGGAAGCGAACAAACTAAAAACAGCAGATTTATAGGTAACAGCAGAGTTTTAATTTGTTCCGATTGCATAAAAAAGGCAAACAAAGTTTTGGACAATATTGAAAGGCAGGAATCGACCGTCGATTTAAAAAATGTTCCAAACCCGAGAGAAATAAAAAGTTTTTTGGATAAATATGTTATAGGTCAACATCAAACAAAAAAAGTTTTATCTGTTGCCGTTTATAACCACTATAAAAGAATATTAAATATGTCTTCTGCAACGGCAGATGATGTTGAACTTCAAAAATCAAATATTTTGTTGCTTGGTCCGACGGGAACCGGCAAAACTTTACTTGCACAAACATTGGCAAGAATGCTTAATGTTCCTTTTGCCATTGCCGATGCAACCACTTTAACCGAAGCCGGTTATGTAGGTGAAGATGTTGAAAATATTTTGTTAAGGCTTTTACAAAATGCAAATTTCAATATTAAAAAAGCACAGATGGGTATAATTTATATAGACGAAATAGATAAAATTGCAAGAAAATCCGAAAATACTTCGATAACAAGAGATGTTTCCGGTGAAGGTGTTCAGCAGGCACTTCTTAAAATTATAGAAGGAACCGTAGCTAATGTTCCTCCTCAGGGCGGAAGGAAACACCCACAACAGGAATTTATTGCACTTGATACTACAAACATATTGTTTATTTGCGGCGGTGCTTTTGACGGTATCGAAAAAATTATCGAAAGAAGAAGCAATAAAAAAGTTGTAGGTTTTTTAAACGATAAAGCCTTTGATAAAGAAAAATTGTTGCAGGATAAAGATAAAATTTTAAAAAGTATAGAAACACAGGATTTAATAAAATTCGGGCTTATACCGGAACTTGTCGGAAGGTTGCCGGTAATATCGACACTTGAACATTTAACGGCAGACGATTTTGTGCGAATTTTAAAAGAACCTAAAAATTCGTTGGTTAAACAATATACAAAAATTTTTGCAAATGAAAATATAGAACTCGTTTTTGAAGACGATGCTTTAAAAGAAATTGCAAACCTTGCAATAGAAAGAAAGTCCGGTGCAAGGGGTTTACGGTCAATGCTTGAAAGTATATTGCTTGAAACGATGTATGAAAAATTTAAAGATGATACCGTTAGAAAATGTATAGTAGATTTGGATACGGTTAAGAAAAAAACTCAGCCTAAAATTGTTTATAAAGACAAGGAGATAGCATGAGTGTTTCAGATAAAAAATTAAGTGACAAATTTAAAGAAATACCGAAAGCCTTACCTATGTTACCGGTTAGGGATGTTGTTTTGTTTCCTGCTATGGTTATTCCTTTAGCTATAGGAAGGGATAAATCCATTAGAGCATTGGAAGAAACAATGACTTCCGACAGATATATATTTGTCGTTACACAGAAGAATTTACAGATAGAAGATCCTTCACCTGATGACATTTTTCAAATAGGAACCGTTTGCGAAGTTTTGCAAATGCTAAAAATGCCCGACGGAACATTAAAAGTTTTGGTTGAAAGTATAACAAGAGCTGAGTGGACGGATTTTAGGTTAAGCGATAAAGGTTATGTTGAAGTGGGTATAAATTTGGTGGATGATACTATAGAAAATACTCCTGAAGTTGAAGCCGTTATGCGAAGCACGGTAACTTTATTTGAACAATATGTAAAACTTAACCCTAGAATGCCGATGGAAATTTCAATTTCCATTTCAAATATACAGGAACCTTCAAAGTTGGCAGATACGATTGCTTCACATATATCGATAAAAAATAGTGATAAACAATCAATTTTAGAAACGGTTGACCCGTTGAAAAGGTTGGATAAAATAGTTCAAATTTTAAATGCCGAAATTGAAATTTTAAATATTGAAAGAAGAATACAAAACAGAGTTCACAGTCAAATAGAAAAGAACCAAAAAGAATACTATTTGAACGAACAGATGAAAGCTATTCAAAAAGAGCTTAAACAAAAAGACGATAACAGTAAAGAGATTGACGAGTTAAGAAAAAAAGTTAAAGAAAGTTCTATGTCCGAGCAGGCAAGGACGGTTGCAAACAAAGAACTTGACAGAATGGAAAAAATGATGGCAACATCTCCAGAGTCAAGTGTTATAAGAACATATATCGAATGGCTTTTGGATTTGCCTTGGCAAAAAATGACAAAAGATAACCTTGATTTAAAAAGGGCAAAAGAAATTTTAGACCAAGACCATTACGGTTTGGATAAAGTAAAAGAAAGAATTGTCGAATATTTGGCGGTTTTATCAAGAGTAAATAAAATAAAAGGACCAATCCTTTGTTTTATAGGTCCTCCGGGAGTAGGTAAAACTTCAATAGCAAAATCCGTTGCAAGAAGCCTTGGCAGAAATTTTGTAAGGATTTCTATGGGCGGTGTTAGGGATGAAGCCGAAATAAGAGGACACAGAAGAACATATATCGGTTCAATGCCCGGTAAAATTATTCAGTCAATGAAAAGAGCCGGTTCTTCAAACCCGGTTTTTATTCTTGACGAAATAGATAAAATGGGTAACGATTGGCGGGGTGACCCGTCGGCAGCACTTTTGGAAGTGCTTGACCCGGAACAAAATTATGCTTTCGGCGACCATTATTTGGATGTCGATTACGATTTGTCGAATGTAATGTTTATTACAACGGCAAACACATTAAATAATATTCCCATAACATTGCTTGATAGGTTGGAAATTATAAGGTTTTCCGGTTATACCGATGAAGAAAAGTTGTCAATTGCAAAAAAGTTTTTAATACCTAAACAAATGAAAGACCACGGCTTAAAAGATGAAGAGTTGTCGATAGACGATGAAGCCGTTAAAATTATAATTGCAAGTTATACAAGGGAAGCAGGTGTTAGAAATTTAAACAGAGAAATAGCAAACCTTTGCAGAAAAGCGGCTACCGAACTGTCGTTAAAACCCGATACAAAAACGGTTAAAATAGCCGGACAAAAAGTAGAAAAATATTTAGGTGTTCCTCATTACGAAAGGGAGAAAATTTCCGAAAACGATATAGGTGTCGTAACCGGGCTTGCATGGACGGAAGTCGGCGGTGAAACATTGACGATAGAAGTTAACAAAATGAAAGGAAAAGGAATGTTAAACCTTACCGGACAGCTCGGTAATGTTATGAAAGAATCCGTTCAGGCTGCATTTACTTATATAAAATCGTCGGCAAAAAAATTAAAGATAAACGAAAAAATGTTTAAAGATACGGATTTTCACGTTCATGTTCCCGAAGGTGCCGTTCCAAAAGACGGACCGAGTGCAGGGCTTGCAATGGCAACTGCTTTGGCTTCTGTATGTATGAATAAACCCGTTAGAAAAAAACTTGCAATGACGGGTGAAATTACATTAAGAGGACGTGCTTTGGCTATAGGCGGGCTTAAAGAAAAAGTTTTAGCCGCATACAGAGAGGGAATTAACATTGTGTTGTTCCCGGAAGCAAACAAAAAAGATTTGGTTGATATTCCGGAAAATGTAAAAAAGAAAATAAAAATGATTCCTGTTAAACACATGGACGAAGTTATAGATATAGCTTTTGGTAATAAAAAAAAGAAATAAAATATTAAAATATTGAGAGGTGCAAAAAAATGTACAAAATTTTGATGACTTATGACAGCCAGGAAGGTTTGGACCAATTATTAAATCATCCTGATTTTAAAGTAGAGGTTCATGCAAAACCTTCACCTGAAAAATTTAAAGAAATTATAAAAGATTACGACGGCCTTATAATTCGTTCTGAAGTTAAAGTTACCGCTGAAATTATAGAATCCGCACAAAAATTAAAATTTATCGGAAGAGCGGGAACAGGTGTTGATAATGTAGATAAAAAAGCAGCTACACAAAAAGGTATAGTTGTTTCAAATGTTCCCGGCGGAAACACAATTTCCGTTGCAGAACATACAATAGGACTTATTCTTTCTATGGCAAGGAACATTCCTGCTGCCGTTACTTCAATGCAGGCTCAGAAATGGGAAAAGAAAAAATTTATGGGTAACGAAATTTTCGGTAAAACACTCGGACTTATCGGGCTTGGCAGAATCGGTAACGAAGTTGCAAAAAGATTATTGGCATTCGGTATGAAAGTTGTAGCTTATGACCCGTTTGCAAATGCTGAAGTCGCAAAAAATAACGGAATAGAATTAACTTCAATGGACGAAGTATTTAAACAGGCAGATTATTTATCAATACATTCTCCTTTAACCGACGATACAAGGGGAATGATTAATAAAGAAAATATAGCAAAAATGAAAGACGGTGTCAGAATTATCAATTGTGCAAGGGGTGCAATAATCAACGATGCCGATTTAATTGAAGCAGTTAAATCCGGTAAAGTTGCAAATGCTGCCCTTGATGTTTTTGTAAAAGAACCTCCTGTTGATTGGTCAATTCAAACAACATCTAATATAATAACTACTCCTCATTTGGCAGCTTCAACAGAAGAAGCTCAAGTTAAAATTGCAATAGAAATGGCAGGTGTCGTTATAGATTTCTTTACAAAAGGTTTAATAAGAAATGCGGTAAATGTTGCAACGGTAGATTGGGATACACAAAAACAAATGATGCCTTACATTGAACTTGCAGATAAAATCGGTTCTTTCCAAGGGCAAATTGTTGAAGGCGGAATTTCCGAAATAGAATTGAACTATTGCGGAACAATTTCCGAATTTAAAACAAATCCGTTGACGGTTGCTTATATAAAAGGTTTGTTGGGACAAATTTTGGATTTAAATATTAACTCCGTAAATGCAATAACGGTTGCTAAAGAAAGAGGAATAAATATAAAAGAAGTTATAGTAAAAGATGTTAAAGACTATAATAATTTAATTTTTGCAAAAGTTAAAACCGATAAAGGCGAGTATTCGATAGCAGGAACATTGTTTGATAAACAACAAAGAATCGTTTCCATTAACGGTTTGACCGTTGATATTAAACCTGAAGGTCATAAAATATTTATCAATAATACCGATAAACCGGGTGTTATAGGAACATTAGGTACAATAATAGGTTCTGCTTCAATAAATATCGCAGGTATGACCGTCGGCAGAAAAGAAACAGGTAAACAGGCAATTACGGTTTTGGAAATAGACGGAGAAGTTTCAGCCGATGTAGTAACAAAAATTGCAAAGGTTGAAGGTGTAACCAAAGTTAAAACCGTAGTACTTTAATTTTTGCTTTGCAAAAATTGATGAGTAGATGCATGGATGCATAGAGGTATTGAATTTTAAAGCGGCAACTGTTAATAACTTTTTTCAGTTGCCGTTACTATTTATAGGTTTATGTTAAATAAATTAAAAAATTTTATAACTAATCATTTTAATGTTGTGGTGTTTTTGACATTGATTGTAGTTGTTTTTTCTTTGTACGGTAAAACTTTATTTTTTGATTGGACTTACTATGACGACGATGTTTTAATTCTTGATAAACAGGATTACTTAAAATTTTCAAATATAAAAAATATTTTAACGGATACTGTTTTTGCTAAAGAACAAGACAGATTTTGCAGACCTTTTCTGAATATAACCTTTTTAGTTGAAAAATATTTATATGGTATAAATCCTATAGGTTATCATATCACAAACTTAATAATTCATTTGTTTGCCGTCTTTTCAATATTTTTATTTTTATCATTAAAATATGATAAATATAAAACTTTTGTTTTATGTTTGTTATTTGCAGCACATCCTGCAATAGTTCAAGCTGTTGCATGGGTGCCCGGAAGAAACGACAGCCTGCTAACTTTATTTTTAATTTTATCTTTTTATTTTTTTATTAAATATTTTGATAAAAATAATAAAGCCTTTTTTTTATTACATTTGTTTTGTTTCATTGCAGCATTGTTAATTAAAGAAACAGCAATCATTGCTCCAATTTTTTATTTGATTATTCTTCTTTCTGTTCCAATACCTCCATACCTCCATACCTCAATAATTCGTCGTTTATATACCTCCATACCTCTATACATTCATACATCAATAATAGTAATCTATTTGTTATACCGAAAATTTGTGTTAAGTTATCAACCTGAAACGGTTACAATAATTTCCCTTTTGAAAAATTTTTTTAATTCTTTTCCTGCCCTAATAAAATATATATCAAATATCTTTTTCCCTTTTAATTTGTCCGTTTTTTATTCGGGAATTGAAAATAATTATTCTCTTGCATTTGCGGCTTTACTGGTTTTTGTTTTGCTGTTTTTAACATCAAAAAAATACAGTATAAAGAATATAATTTTAGGTTTTAGCTGGTTTTTGCTTTTTCTGCTTCCTACATTTTTAATGCCGAATAATCAATTTTATGATCATAGAATATATTTACCTTTTGTAGGAATTTTAATTATTTTATCGGAATTTATAAAAGATAAAAATTTGTATTCAAATAAAATATTTTATTTGATAATAACAATTTTTCTAATTTTTTCTTGTCTGAGTTTTGAATATGTGGATAAATTTAAAAATAAAGAAATTTTTTGGATTAATGCAGTAACATCTGCTCCGAATTCGGATATTGCAAATGCCGTTGTTGCCGGAATTTTGCTTGAAAACGGAATATATGAACAAGCCGAACAAAAATATCTAAAAGCAATAAAATTAAATAAAAATTCAAAACATTATGTAAACTTAGCTGTTTTGTATATGAAAACAAATAAGGTCGAACAGGCAAAACAAACTTTATTACAAGCACTGGCTTTAAATGACAATAATTGTTTGGTATATTATAATTTGGCATTAATATACAGACACGAAGGAAATTTGGATAAAGCTAACGAAATGAAAAATTTGTATATCGATTGTTTTAATAAAACGGAAAAAACTTCCAAACCGAAAGATATAGAATTATAAATTATGAAAAAAAATTTAGCTTTTTTAATATCAACTCTTTTTGGAACAGGCTACTTCCCTAAAGCACCGGGAACGGCAGGCTCTTTTGTAAGTTTGCCGGTTATTTTTTTTGTTTGTTTTTATTTCGGTTTTTTAGGTCTTTTAATATTAATAGTTACAGCTTATATCCTTGCAGTTATTTCCATAAAAGAAGTTTTAAAATATACAAAACATGACCCGGGCTTTGTAGTTATAGATGAACTTATAGGGCAATCCGTTTCATTTTTATTTGTTGCAAATTATTTAAAAAACAATACGGAAAATTTGTGGATATATATTGTCGGCTTTTTGTTTTTCAGATTATTCGATGTAAAAAAACCGTTTCCGGTAGGATATATAGATAAAAATTTTTTAACTGCAAACGGTGTAATTTTAGATGATGTTTTTGCCGGTCTATATGCTGCAATTGTTACTTTTGGAATATATTTTGTTTTTGTATTGTAATGTTTTCAAAATTTTCGTTAAACATATTGTTCGGTATTTCAATTATATGCTTTACATCTTTTCTTGGTAGTATTAATCTGAAAGGTTTTATATCTTTTATTATTTCTACAGCTTCCATTTTTTCATTTAAACAGATAATTGTTATGGAAAATTTCATAAAGCAAGTATGTATGCTGTTACAATTCGGCAGAAACAGAATAAAGGCTTTTTCTTTTTTTATAAACATTAAACCTTTTAACCTTTCAAAAAAAGTTTCCGCTTTATAAATATTTTTATAAATTTGATTGTTTATATTTAACTCAATTTTTTTCATTTGTTTGTAATAAAATATAAAATTTGTAAGCACATTATATTAAAAATTCTTTTCTTTCTCCAATCTTTCACTATTTTCTGCTTTCATCAATACATCCATAATTACTAAATTGTTTTGGCAAATTTTAAAATTTCACAAATTTTTCACATTTAGAATAGGGTAAGTATTAAAATATTATGGTATAATTATAATATGAAAAGTTCAAAAGTCTTTTTTTCTTTTTTCGTAAATATAATAAAACCACTACAATATTCTGCTAATCAAAAAACACAAAGACAATTGTACAGAGGGAAAAGTGAAAAATAATAAATTCTATAGTTACCGAACTTCAAGAATCATACAATCTTCTAAAGTTAAACAATACTTTGGTAAAGGGTTGTTTAATAAAATTATTTCCGTATTGGTAACGGTATGTTTTGTAATAAGCATAATAAACTTACCGGCATTTGCAGATGAAAAGAAAAGGGTAAATGAAATATTGGATGAAGATACAAAACAACAGGATGTATTGCATCAAGCGGATGCGACATATAGTGCACCGCAGAAGGCAGTAAAGCAGGTTGCGATGAAATCGATAAGTGAAACAGATGGGGCTTTAAAACAGAACGGTAAATTAATAGGAACCATAGTAGAAGGCAAGGCATACTTAAATCAAGGTTCTGCAGGGTTAGAATATAGTGAACAATTTACAAATTTAATAGAAGATAAAGTAGCAACGGAAGCGGAGAAACTTGGTTTAGGTAGTTTTAAACAAGATGAGAATGCAATGGATGGGCAGAAATTTACAAAAAAAGATGTAAGAGAAGAAGAAATAAAAGACAAAATAAATCAAATAAGTAAAACAACAAATTTATCAATAGAAACCGTAACGTTTGTAATGGGTAGGTTTGAAACCCAAAAAGATAAAAACGAACAAAATTCTGTAACCGAACCGGAAACTAAAAATAAAAATATATTGAAAAATCAAATATATAAAGTTGCAAAAATTATAGAAGGTTCTGCTGTATCATTAGCAACGTTTTTGAATATTACCAAAGAGAAAGAGGCAATACAAGTATTAGCCGAAGATACTGCTTCGGAAGCATATATAAGGAATAACAAATCTACGGATAGACAAGTAAAAACAGTAGACAATAGCTTACAAAACTTAGCGGTTAAAGCATCTTCATTGATAAAAAAAGAAAAAGAAGTAAGTATAGAAGATAAAATAAAACAAGAATATGGAGAAGAAGGATATAAAACACTAAAAGAAGTAACGGATAAAGCAAATAAAGAAAGGAAAGACGATGACCCGGAAATAACTCTCAAGCAGGTATATAAAGAATTCAAGAAAGCAGGAGTAACAAAAGACCAATTAAAAGAAGTGTCCGGAACATTACTGAAACAGATAAGTAGCGGATCAAAAATAATAAACTGTTCAGCCGACTCTTTATCCAATTATTTAGGTATAAGTAAAATAGTGGCAGCAATACAACAGTTAGCTGTAGATATTGCAGAAAATATATTTTTAAAAAATAACAAAGCCGGTGATAGTCAAATAAAAACGAGTATGTTAGCACAGAAGAAAGTATCTGAAATAAACGGAAAAAGTTCTGAAGGATATAAATGTAATTTGGATGATTTTATATCAGGTTTAAAGCCCGGAGAAAGTTCGGTAATGTGGGTTAACGGTGACCATTATATAATGGTAAATAAGAAGGAAGATATGTCGTTTGGAGTAACGGATATAAATGTAAATGACGGGAAAGAAGTAATATATAGTGAAAAAGAGTTCAAAAAATTAATGAGTAATGAACAAGCAGTAGGAACAGATGCCGAAACAGGTAAAAAAGTAAAAAGTTCCGGTTATAAAGCAACCGATAAAAACAGTAATGTAACGGTATTAACGGATTCTAAAGGAGTTGCCGAAAAAGGTGAAAAATTAAGTAAAGAACAATTGAAAAAATTTTCCGGTGCATCATCATTATTTTTGGGATCGATTTCTTCTAAATCTTCTTATGAGAGTTCTTATGAAAGCAGTAGTTCCGATTCCGAAAGCAGCAGCAGTAGTAGTAGTAGTTCCGATGATAGTACTTATTTAGGAAGTTATTCTTCCGGAAATATAACAGGTTATAATAGCGGTTTCGGAGGTATAGGCGGTTCAAATAATTTGCCGGATTTTTCTTTTAATAAAAATATTACTCCAAAATTAGGTAAAATTACAAATGATAACAATAATGTTAACAATACTAAAACAAAAGATATAAAAAATCCGTATAAACCTAAAGCTTCCGTAGTATATACAACTATAAACGGAAATAAAAAAATTACAACTTACAGTGATGGATCGATAAAAGTAGATGATATACCTGAATCTTCTAATAATTATTATCCTTTTATAAGTAAAATAGCGGCAGCAATACAACATACTAGTTTTATATCAAAAAGTGATGGGGTTAAACTTAATAGTAATGATCCTAAAGATAGCATTTCTAAATCAAAAGGTGATTATCTTAAAGAATATAAGAATAATAATGATAATAAGGATAATAATAAAAAATTAAAAATAAATAGTGGTATTTCTGCACCAAATGAAGGGAAAAAAATAGAAATAACAAATCCGTATAAACCTAAATATTCCGTAGTATCTGTAATTCCAAGCGGAAATAAAAAAACTACAACTTACAGTGATGGCTCGGTAGAAATAGAATATACGGCATCAAACGGAGATAAATTTATTAGAAATTATGATGCTTCCGGTAATTATAAGAGCGGGGTATCATATAATGCAAAAGAAAATTCAATAATAGCAATAAAATCTGATGGTAAAGGTGGATATTATAGTAACAAAAAATATGCAAATGGGTATAAAGAGAAAACTCATACTTATGCAAACGGTAACGAAAGTACGGATTGGTATGATTATAAGAATAAATTGGTAAAACATTCCGATTATGATAAAGCGACAAACAAATCAACGGTTAAAGATAAATCGGGAGATACAAAAATTGTTAATGGTAAATACGAATATACTATTGATCCTAATGCTATCGAATTACAAAAAGGCAGAAAATATGATTCTAAGGAACAAGAATCTATAGACAGAGTTATGGATGGTACAGCTACCGAAGAAGATTATCAAAGAGTTGTAGATATCGGGTGGTTAGAAACAGAACAAGGAAAGGCTTTTATAAGAGATGAAAATAATAAAAAGCAAAGAGACTATATTATAAGTAATTTTTTTAATAACAGTGTTGATGAGTTTGCGAATATATATAGAAAAGATGGTATTCTTTCTAAAGAAGATTTGGATTGGTTAATGGTAATGGCTAAGGATTTGTGGCAGAATTCAAAAACCATAGTCGGCAGTTCTTTTTATATGAAAAATTATGATGCACAAAAAGCTATGTATAAATGTCCGGAACTACAATATTCTAATTATTGCACAGGTGTAACTGAAGACGGACACCTTGCTCTTACAAAATTCGGAAGAGAATATATCTCACAAAATTTTCTTGATGAGTATGTCGGTAACAAGGAAAGCTCTTATGATGCTCTTACATATGCATATATAATACAGGCTGTAGGCGGATATGAACAATTTGAAGCAATGCTTCTAAATTATTGTAATAAAGGTAAAACAAAATATACACAAGATGATGTTGTAGCTGCAATTATAAATGGAACATCAGATATATGTTCAACTTTAGAAAATGCAAACACTAGAGATATTAATTCTTTTGACCCGAATGACGAATTGTCTCTTGATAAATTTGAAAAAAACTTTTTGCCCGGACTTTTAATGGATGCTCGATACTATAATGGTTTATTTCAAGAAATGAAGGATTTTATAGATAGTAATAATTTATCTCCGGATAGTTATACTATATATTGTAACGGAATAGAACTGAAAGATGAAAGCCTTCCGGACGATTGGTCATCGGATAGTTATAGTGTTTTTGTAACTTTCCATGGTGAAGAGAATCCGGACAATCCCGGCTCTTATAGTTTTACGGCATATAAGGGAATAACGGAAAAAGGCGGACATGATGCAACATCGGATTCTATAGGCGATTATAAAATTTTGGGTGTTGAAATGGCATGGGGAGACACAACGGTAGTCTGTGATTATTTATATCAAAAATTAGATGATGGCAAATGGACGGATTTCAGTTCGGTTTATAATATTTATTTTCTTAATGATGATGATAGAATTTGGCAGGATTTCGGTGGAGGTGCTTCTTCTGAAGGTGATGGCTCAAACAAATTTTCTATGACAAATGCGATTATAGATTGTTATTCTTCAGGTTGCTATGTAATGGGTTCAGGAAATAGGGTATCGATAGATGCTGAAACAGGAGATATGTTGGTAGCTGAAAAAGGTTCACGGGCAAAGTATGGTTCTATATTTAGACAGGAAACATCAAGCGGTAAAACTTTAACATCTTTTACCGTATCTGCAGAGTACGGTGATTATGGTTGGCAAGGATGCGGTATATATGTTGTTGCAACAAATGAACAATTAGCGGATACTTTGTCGGATTTTACTAAAGAAAATTATGCAGAAGATGCAACAGAAGTTTCTTTTAATGCGGACCCGACTAAAATTACATTCGGTTGTTTTTTTGGAGTATTTTTTGATGTTAGATCGTGGTTGTATTCAGTAAATAAAATAAATGGAGGATACGGTCCTGATAATTTAAATGAAAAAGGTCAATATGGTTTTAATATAAAAGTTCCTAAAAGTGGTACGGATGTAAACGGAAGTCATGTTGATTCGGATGTTGAATTGGTAGTAAACAACAGTTCCGAGTTAAAAACATATTCTTTACAAAATAAAAATATTAATACAAAATTAAATACTAATGTTACAAATAACAAAGTATATGATAATTTAAATAAAAATGTTAAACCAACGGTTAAGGAAAATCAATCAAATATTTTTCAGTGGTGGCCTATAAGTATAGGAGATGGTGGTTTTAATTTTTCTTTATGGGGAAACGATATAAATTTAAGTAATACGGCATCTCAATTATCGTTTTACATAAATATAAACATAAATAATAGCTTCATAGATGTTAGTAATAATATTAATGTTGGGTATAATAAAACAACAGGAGAGTATGGCTTTTTTGAAAACACGAAAATTAAAGGACAAGGGATAGATTTTAGTAGTTCGGGTAGCGGTTTAGGAAATACGAAATTAAATGCACAATCCGGAAAAGTAGATACAAAAATTAATGGAAGTTCGGTTAATTTTGATTATAATCAAGACGAATATCATTATTCATACAATTTTGCAGGAATTTCAGGAGAAAACAAAAGAAGTTGGTCTGCTGCTGCTCCTGTTTTGGTAACTGCTGGTTTGAGTGCAATTGTAAATCCTTTATCAATTCCATTTTCTATTGCAGCTAGTATAATTGATGATCAATTTTTCGGTGGTGAAGTAAAAAATACGATGTTTTGGGTAGGTGAAAACATTACTTCTGCTATTCATTTTGTAAGTGAACACTTGAATTCCGCTATTAATTTGGTAGAAAGTAATTGTAGCAAATTAATATTTTATAGTACTTTGTGGGGGTATGAAAGTAATGGACCAGCTGATAAAGAAACTGTAAGTAAATTAATTTTAGATAATCCCCAATGCATATATGCAATGAGTGATCAAGAAATAGCCGATCTTGTGGGAGATCATTATGACGGTGACCCGGAGCTTTTGCATCAAAGTTTATCTGAAGTAAATGGCGCCCCTTTAAATGTTGAACAATGGGATGCTTATAAAACAATGGTGGAAAAAGCATATAATTACTACAGTGAGCATATTAGCAATAATACAGATAGATATGGCGAACCATTTAAAGATGATAATCCGACAAAAGAACATTATAAATCGGAACTATCAAGATATGAACCAGCTAAAAAGAGGAATGATAAGATAAATGAAAATATTGAAGATATTAATAGCAATTACGGTCATGTTATCGGCATAGATGCAACCTATAAGGTAATTTCAGATTGTTCAGCTAATGAAATAGCAAAAGATGTACTAGGTGATCAATATAATCCTAATAAAAATTATTATGTAACAAAAGTCGTTATTGAGGATCCAAATAATCCTAATTCATTTGTAACGAGATATTCAATTACGGAATCAAATTTAATTCCTGTTACAACCGCCACGGGATATCAGGTAAAAATTGCCGGAGTAAAAGGACCATATACATTTGAAGATGTGAATCCTAATTCCGATTCTTATGGAAGAGAAATAACAATAGATGTTTCATACGAAGTTCAATTTGCAATAGACGGTTCCAATAATATTATACCCGGAATTACGAATATACGTATATTGGATGAATCAAGTATAAGCCAAGAAATACCGGGAAAAAGTAAAAAGCTTAGTCCAAAAGAAGATTCCGATTCGGGCAAATCCGATGATTCGGGTGGTGCCGATTTATTGGAAGCCGATCAGCCGATAACTCAATCTTCCGGTGTTATAAAACAAATAGGTGATGTGGTTATAATTAGTGGTCCGCTTAGTGTATGTACCATAGATTCAGATAAAAAACCACAAATATTAGGAAAAGGAACCAAAGCTTTAAAAGGTTCTAATATATATTTTGTAACTCAAAATAAAGAACAGAAAGAAGTTGGAGCAAATGCAATAGTTACAAACGATTATTATGTGTATAATGGTGCATGGATTAATGGAACCGAAGCTTCTGCCGTTAAATTTGATACTTCAACACCTGCAAAAAAGAAATCTGCACAAAATTTTGTAAATACAATACTAAATTCTTCTATTGACTCAGAACAAGAAAGAATCATAACTATTGATGACGATAAAGAAATAGATTTTGATCAGGAATTCGGTGGGAATATTTATTCACCTGTAGACATGGTATGGTCATTAAAAGATCAAGGACTTTCTTGTAACATAGAATGCCTTGTAAATGATGATATCGGAGGAGAAAAAGTACATCAAAAAACATCGGTAAGTTTGAATGCGGTATATAATCAAGAAGGTTATAGAGATATTTGTTTTGAAGCAAATTCTGCCGGAACTTCTACAGTTGATTTTTCTGAATATGGTATGATGAAGATAAATGGACAAAAATCGGAAGAAGCTTCTTTTAACAAAGGTGATAAATTAGGAGTTGTTTATTACTTAGAAAGAAACTCTGTCAAAGTAATAAATTCAGAACAATTTGAAGATTTTAATAGGCATGATAAATATAATTCTAAAGATTTAATTATTACGGGTAAGGGCGGTTGCTTTATTGTTAATGAAATCAATAATGAAAAAATTAATCTTAAAGTTGGAGTTGATCCAAAAACCGGGGAAAAGGTGTTTAGGAAAACCGATGAAGAAACAGGATTATATTGGGATAATAAAGGCGGAGCTATACTTCATGTTTTTAAAGAAAATGGTAAATTTATATGTTATATATCAGGTAGAATAAGAGCAGCTGATGAAAGAAATATTCCTTGGCCTGAAGATAATAATAACAATGGGGATTCTTCCGGTTCTTCTTCTTCAAATTCTATGAAATTCGAAGGAAAAAGAAATAAAGAAGGCGGATTAGATGGATTTTTCTATAATTGTGATAGCCGTAATCTTTCAGTTGAGGCTTTTTCTAATGCACTTGTTGCTGAAGGTTCAAAATATAAAGCTGGTTCGGTAATGCCGGGTAACCAACAAATAAATAACGATATTACAATAGGTAAGGGTGGTGAATGGAAAATAGATGGAACAGAATGGTGGAACACCGTAAATTGGAAAGAAAAAGGTGTTGCCGGTATTGTTGATTTAGTAAATGTGGAAAATGTTCTTCATTGGGCAGATTTTACCAGTTGGCAATTTATTGGTGGTTGTTTATCAGTACTTAAAATACCAGTAGAACCACTGTTGATGATGGTAGGGATTGATGATGATGTAAATAAGGCTATAAATAAACTTTGTTATGGTTATGAATTTGTAGATGGTACAGATAGCAAAGGAAATGTAGTGGATGCCGAACAAAAAAATTCCGAAGCGACTGCGAGAGTAACATTTATATCTTTTGTGGTTCTTGTTGATATAGCTCTTGAGATACTTTCTTTTGGAACTGCCACTCCTGAACTTGCTGTACTAAATTCTTCATTAGCTACAGCTCTTGGTATATCTACAGCAGCTGCAAATATATATTTTACGGCAGTAGCTGCTGCTAATTGTTATGATACATATCAAGCATGGCAACGAGGGGATGCTACAGCTTTGGATTTTGCAATAAGCTTAGGTTTACTTGCATTATGTCTCCTTCCGAGTGTTGCAGGTGCTTCAAATAAATTAGGATATACAAAAGCAATTTCTGACTTTTTTGAAAGCAGTAGTTTTTTCTCAAAAGAGATAGCGGATTTATCCGGATTTGGGTCAAAAGTTGAAGAATATTTAATAAGTGATAGTTTTCTTAAAAATATGGTAGGGAAATATGGAAATAGTTTTATTGAAACATTTGGTACCCAAGTGACTGTTGGTAGCCTTATAAAAGGATTTGGCTTGTTATCTTTAAAAATGGCACAATCCGGGTTGGCAATGGCAAGAATAGGTATTGAATTTAATTTTATCAACAGATTTATTATAAGTCCTTTAGCTGACATATTTGAAGGAACTCCTGTAGGTGACTTATTTAATCATATAAAAAATACTTTAGGTGGTGATATAGATAATGTACTGGAAGTTGATTTACAAAGTAGTTTTACGTTTGGTTTGTTTATGATGGCAACAATGCCTTTGGCACAAGAAATTTTTGGTCGCTTGCTTGGTGGTACAAAACTTTCAGAATCAATAGGCGGAGTTAGAAATATAGTTAATGGTCAAAAATTGTTAGAGAGCAATAGTGTATTTAAACAGATAGGAGGAAAACTTTTAAATAAAGTTTATGGTATTTACGATTTTTCAATAAAAAGGGAAATAATAGCATCTGTTTTAACTGTAATAGGTGTTCCACCGGAATATGCAAAACAATTATCATTCTTAATATTGCCTGAAGGAGCTCAGTTAGGCAAGGTAAAAAATAGTGTTAATGAAAAAATTTTAAGAATAGACAATTTATTTGAAAATGAAATTAATAATGAATTTAATAATGAAGTTAACAATGAATTTAATGAAGAAACTCAAAATAACAAAAATCCGGATTTGAATTTTGTAAAGGATATTATCAATACATATAACGAAGGCTTGGATTATGAAAATCCGTACAGAATCAACGATGCGAAAATTGAAACGGAAGGTAAAGTTACTTTACATTTAAATAATGGTGAAAGCTTAGATGTTGCTCCCGAAGATTTTAAGAATTCTCTCATAACATTATCAAAAATGTCATCAAATAGTAAAATTTCTTTTGAAGATTTTGAACAATATAATAAAGTTGTAGATGATGTTATAGCATTAAATAATCAAGTAGATATGTCAACATTAATTCAGATGGATGTTGTATTTACTAAAATTCTTCAAGGTAAACTTTTAATTCCTGAATTAGTACCTGAAATTAAAAATATTGGAGAGCAGGCTTCTAATAAAGGGTTGTTTGATAATCAATTTCAACAAATAGAAAATAACAATTTAATAAATGAAGTAATTAAAAATCCGACAGAAATAATCAAAGATCCAACAAAGAACAACTTACAAGATATTATAAGAAATGTAAAAGAAATTGCAAGAGCAAATGAAAATATTATGAACAATAATAATATTCCGGAATTGTATAAAAAATCCTTCTTGGACCTTACTTCCGAGTTTAGTGGAGAAGATAATATTTTTAATCAGGAAAAATTTGCCAAAGCTGTTAAAGAAGGAAAATATGAAATAGACGATTTTATAGAACTAAGTTTATTGCAATCGTCCGGTATTGAGGCTTTGTCCGAGATGTTTGAATTTTCAAGCGGAGAAATAATAAAAGATATAATTAAAAATAACAAAAAGTTAAAAGATATTGTTGAAAACAAAGATAGTGGAAATAGTGTAGATTCTTTATTTAAAGAATTAGAAGGAAAATCGATAGAAGATGCAGTAAAAGAGTTAGATGGTTTTATGTCTGACTTAAATAAAGTTTTATTGCTTTCAAGCTTTTCAGGTGAAGAAATTGATATTTACAACAAAGTAAAAGAAGTATTTGGAATAGAAGAAACAACCGAAAACAATAAACCATTATTTGAAAGAATGAATGATATTTGGAAAAAATATGAAAATGAACTAAATATAGATAAACAAATAGAAGATTTAGAAAAAGAAATTGAAACTTTAAAAGAAAACGAGTCGACAAATGGTAATAAAATAAATGAATTGGAAGGCGAAAAAGAAAAGTTAGAACAGCAAAGAGATAAGTTAAGTGGCGAAGAAATAACTGACAGACAAACTAAAGTAGATAATGCTAAAGCCGGTATATATAATTCACAAATAGAACTGTATAATAGTTTGCTTAATGCCAGAAAACTGGCGGAAATAAAAGGTAACAAAGACTTAGTTAATGCATTAGATAAAATTTTAGATGCCAATAAAGGAACAGTTGAAAGCAGTATAGAAGCTGCAGTAACTCTTATTACAACCGAAAAAGGTAGTAATGAAGATAGTAGTGAAAATATTAGGGCTATAATCAGAGATAATATTGAAAACATTAGGGATACAATTTTAAATTTTGGTCTTGGTTCAAAATACCAAGAAATTCTTATACAATCGGTTCTTTTAGAACGAAGTATTGAAGCCGAAAAAGAAGCAGGCAAAATGAATAAGGCTAAAGAAGAAGTATCTGCTAAGTTTGAAGAGTTTAAGTTTAATGTTAATGATAAAGATTTAAAAGATGCATTTGACGTGGAAGAAATAGGAAAATTACCTATAGAAAAAGTAGGAGACGAACTTAAATTAAAAATAGGCAATAAAGTGTTGGAAGTTGATTTGTCCGATTCTTATAATATGAATGCATTAGTTGAGTTGTTGAGAGAAAAAGGTGTGCTTAAAGAAAATTCTCCACTTAAAGCAGAAGCTGATGATTATTTTGAAGCTTTTAGACTGTCGGCGGAAGCCGGTTTACTTCCTAAAAATTCCGAAGTATATAATTATGATAAAGATAAAAAAAGCGGAGGAATAACTAAACAAATTATAACAGATAAATATAACAAAAACAAAGAGTTGATGAAAAATGCTGATGGTAAATATAAAGAAAGTTTAGAAAAACAAAATGGAAAATTAAATGAAATATTAATATATCAATTAATATATGAAGGAATAATCAACGAGAAAGATATAAGAAAGAAAATAAAAAATAATGAGCAGCAAATTGAAAAAGCTAAGGATGAAGATAAAGGAAGTTTAGAAAAAGAGAATAACATTTTAAATGAAGTACTAAAAAATTTAAAAGTGAAAGATTTAAATGTAGATATACTTAACAGACTGAATGAAGTTGCAAGTGACCCTGTTTTAAGAACAAAATATAGTTTTGTTAAAACTTTTGAAATTAAGAGTGCGGAAGAAATAAAAGGTTTAGCAGATACAATTAAAAATACTAAAGAAAAAGGAGCGAAAGCAAAAGCAATAGAAGAGCTTATAGATTATGGTATACAAAAACAGTTGTCAAGTTGTTTGTTAAGCGGAGAATATGGCTTGGATGCTATTCAGCTTGATGTTGTAGAACAAATAAAGACAGATTTAAAAGAAGCAAAAACACAGGAAGATGCTAGTGCAGTAATAGAAAAGGCTTTTGAAAAATATCAAAAAGTAATTTATCAGTTAGGAACAGGAGGAGGAAAATCTTCAATAGTGGCAATAATATTCCCTTGTGTAGAAATGCTAAATGTTGCTAACGGCTGGAGAACAATTATAGCAGCAGATACAACAACAAATGTAAATAATTTAGTATCAAGAATATATGGTGTATATGGAAGCAGATATTCAATGAACAGGGTAGGTCATGACGATTTTGCAAAGGCTAAGGAAACAGATATTCTTTGTATGACATATATGGATTTAAGTTTTTCAGTTTTAAAAGGAGACCTTGTAGATTTTGAAGGAAGAAAATTTGAAAATAATGACTGGAAAAAGAAAGAAAGCAATGGAGAGAATGATAACAAGATGGGTATTGTTATTGGCGATGAAATTGATACGGCGATATTCACATCAAAAACGATAATGTCTGCTTCCGGAGGTTCTGAAGCCATTGGAACTCCCGGATATAAAATAATGAAAGCAATAAATCCTCTTCTTGATGGAACAGTGAAAGAAATTACTGATGTTATGAGAAAAGAAGATTCAACATTAGAAAATTTTTATGAGAGAAAAGGTAAAATTACCGAATTAAAAGAAAAAGCAGAGAAAGGAGAGTTGAATTCTAAAGAAATTGATAATTTTATTTCCGAAGAATTTGGCATTGTGGATAAGATGATATTAAAACTTAGAACGAAAAGTGGTATTCTAAATGTTTTATTTAATAAGGGTACTAATTTATTAAAAGTTGATCAAAAGTCATTGGGTAAATTGGAATTGACTGATGATAATATAAAGAAGTTAGAATTTTTGGAAGATATGCTTGAAAATAATATTCAAGATAGAAGAAATTGGTTGTTTAATAATAAACCTGAATATAGGGATTTAGTAAATGAAAAAGCCAAATATATAGCAGAAAATGAAATTGGTAAAGAATTAAAAAATGATGCCGAAAAATATTTTAAGACGTTCGACTATGATTTAGAAGAAGTAGTATCAAATAGTATAATGACGGTACTTACCTATAGGGAAGGTGTTGATTATGGTGAAGTTGGAGATGAAGTAGCTATAATGTGTAATGGCAGGTATAGTACAAACTTAGTTCCTAATGCAGGTATTAAACAAATATTAGAATTTAGATTAATAGAAGATAAAGGTAGCAAAGTATCAAGAATGACAGCTTTTAGTAGCAAAAATAATAATGGGAACGAAGTTATACAGTCATTACATGGAGCTGCAGGTATAATAGGTTTAACCGGAACAGTTTCAAAAGCTGCGGCAGATGTTTTAGGAATGGATAAAGTAGAAGCATTCTCAAAAACGGTAATTGATTATAATGAAGATACCGGAGAAATATTTTTTGAAAAAGGTGATAGTAATTTGGAAGTAGGGGCAAATGTTTATGATAACCAAATAGGTGCCTTCTGTGATATTATAGAAAATTTCTATGAAGGGAATATTGTATATAATGCAATGTCTCAGGCAGAGATAGATTTATTTGTAAAATTTGGAGAATTAATTAATTTTGATGTAAGAGAAAATGCAATAATGCTTGATGCCGAACTGGACCCGAATGAGGGAGCTGAGTTAGCAGAAAATAAAGAAGGAAAACATCTGCTTATAGGAACACCTGAACAAGCCGGTAGAGGTGTGGATCTTGGTGAACAAAAATATTTTGAAAGATTAAAAAATGAAGGTAAAAATACCGATGATATTAGGTTAAAATTACTTTGTTTAAATCAGCATTTATCTTACGATTCTGCAGTTAGACAGTTATTTGGAAGAGTTGGAGGAACAAGGTTTGGGGAAATGGCAGATAGAATAGATATAGAATTAGTTGGAACAAAAAACAATATAAAAGCTAATGCAGGAGAATATGAAAAACAATATATGGAAAACTTGGAAGGCGAAAATACAGAACAGGCAAAAACAGCATATAAAAAGTTATTTATTGACAGGGTATTAAAAGATGGCGGAGTCGAAGCTGAAAGAAAAGTAATAGAACAAAGTACAAAATTGGCAAGAATGGTATCCAGTGATATAAGTGCGGATAGGCAACCTGTTGAATATGGTGAATTTAAAGAGACTTTAAAAGAACAAGGATATACAGATAAAGAAATAGAAAATGTATTTAATGATGATCTTATCGGTAAGTATATAGTAAATAAGGGAGATGGAGATAAAAATGGAGATGACAGTATAATGTTAAAAGAGACAGGGAAAGTTATTTGCGGATATGTTATACAAGCTTTAAATTCTGACGATGATGATAAAGATAAAAATATTGAAAGGATTAACAAACTGAACCCCGGTATTGAAGAGATAAGTAAAGATAAAGAAAATGGCAGGTATAATTTAGAGGCTGTAACAAAAGCTATAATTACATTACAGGATAAAGATTTATTGGCGACAACAATATCAAACAACAATTCGTTAAACGAAATATTAATGGTAAGCAAATTAACAGATGTTACAAGAGAGTATGGCCCTTCACCTACTTATAGATTACAAACAATGTTAAATGCTTACAATGAAAACGGAATAGAAGGTTTGTTATCGAAAATGAAAGAATATGATATTAAAATTGAAAATGACTCAGTGATAGATAATATGAAACAAATTAATAGTAGATCTGAAAGGTATAATAAGTTTATGCAAAACGAAGATAATATGAAAGTATTAAAGAAATTGGGATTTGGTAAATTATCTAACCTTCAAATAATTAAAAATGTAATAACTTCGGAAGATAAAATTAATAATATAAAAACAAGTGCTAATTATATTCGATATGGTTTACTAAATAACTTTAACAATAGAAATATGGGTAAATTAAAACAAAAAGAGTTTACGAATTATATAAAGGATAGTAATGATTATAAATCACTATTGTTAGCAACAGCACAAAAAGATAATGATGGAAAATATTGGTTTGCAACTTCCGAAGAAATTGAAACCTTTGAAAAGTTATTCGGACAAGAAACAGAAGAAACGAGTAAGTTGAAAGGATGGAAGAAATTTGATTATGAAGATTTTGTTCAAAATTATGATATGGCAAGTAAATCCGGATTAATTGATGTTATGAAAATAAAATTAATGAATATTTTAGAAGAGAAAGGACTTAAAAAGTCTATATTGTATAAGAATATAAAAGAAGATAATATTAAAAAGGCAAAGATAGATGCTGTAAAAGAAAAACAAGATGTAATTGATAGAGATAACGATGTTGAAAAAACAATAAAAGATATACTAAATAAAAAAGATGGAGAAGAACTTACTGATAAAGAAAAAATATTACTGGAACAAACAGTTGAGGTTATTGAATCTAAAGAAGCTGATAATATGATAGAAAATTTTGCTGAAATGACGAATACCAATATCAAAGATATAAAAGATAATACCGATAAATATGATTTGCCAAAAGTATTTAAAATGTTAGAAGAATTACAGAATGAAGAAATATTAACATCAGGGATAAAAGGAGAAACGGTAGATACGATATATGGATTAAGTAAATTAATTAAAGAAAATGATGGAACAATATCAAAAGAGAAAGTAAAAGAAGTAGTAAGGAAGTATAACATAGAAGGAATACCTAATGAGTTATTGAGTAAGGAAGTTGTAAAAGTATCAAAAGAAATAAACGATACACAAACAAGAATAAATAAAATGGAGAAAGAAAAAGATAAGTTGGAAAAGAATCTAAAAGGAGGAAATAATAAAAAACAAAACAGTTATCAGATAAATAAAATTTCAAAACAGATAGCGGAAATAGATAAACAAATAAAAGTCGAAAAAGATAAATTGAAACAAGTAAAAGAAAAGTTTAACAGACAAGTAGAAAAAGATTATGGACAAAAGAATATAAAATTAGATACAAGAAACGGCAAAATAGTATTTAAAGATAAGATAGAAGATACACAAAAAGTAAAAGATACGGTAGATATGTTTATAGGAGAAATTAAAGAAGCTAAAGATGAAAAAGATTATGAAAAGATAATAAATAAATATGCAGACAATAGTAATGTAGTTAATAAAGCAATGCCTAAGATATTGGATATATTGATTGATAAAGAAATATTGGAAACCGAAAAGATAAAAGCATACAAAGATTTGACAAATAAGATAGTATTCGGAGTAACCAAACCTGAAGAATCGTCAAAATATGTGGCAGCGGTATTGGCAATATGCAAAGATTCAAATTCGGTAGCAAATTTATTAGGATTTGGTGATATAGATTCCGTTAAAGATAAAGAACAAATAGTAAAAAGATTTATACAAAAGGCAGCAGAAATAACAGAATTGAATATTTCGGATAAAGACAAATACGAAGGCATATCAATACTTGTAGCAGCAAGAGATATGTTGCTTGCATACAATTCCGGATTGATAAGTAAAGAACAATTAAATGATAAGAATTTAAAACCTGCACAAATAGAATCGGTATTGATAAAGAGTAAAGCGGTAAATATGAATGTAATATTAAAAGAAGTTAAAAACATTTATGATAGCAAATCGATAGAGACGGAAGATTTCAAAACAGATGTAGAAAAATTAAGACAGAAGATAACGGATAAAGAGGCAATCAACAAAATAATAAGCGACTTGGAGAACAAAGATTGGAATGCTGCATTGGAAGGCGGAAGAGGTTCGGCCGATATGCCTATAGCATTGTTGAAGATAGCGGATGTAAAAGCCGTAGCCGCTGCCGCATAAAATTTGCAAAGCAACTTTTGTTGTCATTTTCGGACTTGATTCGGAATCCAAGTTTTTAAGTTGGTGTCGTTTTTGAGGTTATCAAAAAATCGCAAAACGATTTTTATTGTCGTTAATTGTAAATTCTAAATTACTGTTTGTTGTTGCTGTTAAACTCTAAAGCCTAAGCTATCATTAATGTCATTTAACCTATAACCCCATACTCCTATAACCAAATAATCCGAATTTGCTTTTTTTATTAAAAAAATATATAATTACCGAATATTAAAACGAAACTTAAAGTTCAAGGAGTATAAAATGAAAGAAGGTATTCATCCTAAATATGTTGAAGCAACTGTAAGTTGTGCTTGCGGTTATACATTTAAAACAAGGTCAACAAAACCTAATATTAAATTGGAAATATGTTCAAATTGTCATCCTTTCTTTACGGGAAAACAAAAACTTATAGATACTGCAGGAAGAGTTGAAAAGTTCCAAAAGAGATTTGTTGCTACCGAAGGTAAAACGGTTGTTAAAAAGAAAACAGCTAAAAAAGTTGAACCGAAAAGAAAAAAATTGTCAAAATTATTGACATCTACACCGAAGAGAACAAAAACCGCTGCAGCAGCAAAAAAAGAAGCTAAAAAAGAAGAAAAAAAGTCAAAGTAAATAATACATAAAAAATGGCAGATTAATTTTAATTAATTAACTCTGCCATTTTTTTTATTATAAATTGTTGTTTCGCTGTTATCCTGTACTTGATACGGGATCTCATTGTTAAGTCGTTGTCTTTTTTGAGGTTGTTTCCATACATCAATATATCCATACATTTATACCTCAAAAATTCAGGGAATTTTTATAATGTTAAAAGAAAAACTTGAAGAAATTAATAAAAAATTTTTGGAAATAGAACAAAAACTCGGTGATAGTAATATTATTGCCGACCAGCAGCAATATAAAGCTATTTCAAAAGAGCACTCTTATCTTGAACCTATAGTTGAAAAAAGTAAAGAATATCTTAAAGCTTTAAAAGATATAGAAGAACTTGAAGAATTAAAACAATCAGATGATAAAGAAATGAGAGAAATGGCTTTTGCAGAATATGATGAAACTGTTGCAAAAAAAGAAAAACTTGAATCGGAAATAAGGGTTCTCCTTATTCCGCCCGATCCGCACGAAGATAGGGATATTATAGTTGAAATAAGGGCAGGAACAGGCGGTGAAGAAGCTGCTTTATTTGCAGGTGATTTGTTTAGAGCATATACAAGGTTTGCCGAAAGAAACGGTTGGAAATACGAAATTATAGATAGTAACCCTACGGGGCTTGGCGGTTATAAAGAAGTTGTTTTTTCTGTGTCAGGAAATAAAGTATGGAAATATTTTAAATTTGAAAGGGGAACACACAGAGTTCAAAGGGTTCCCGAAACCGAAGCCTCGGGCAGAGTACATACATCTGCAATAACCGTTGCGGTTTTACCGGAAGCCGAAGAAGTTGATGTTGAAATAAAACCGGAAGATTTAAGGATAGATACATATAGGGCAAGCGGTGCAGGCGGACAGCATGTAAATAAAACAGATTCCGCTATAAGAATTACATATTTGCCTACCGGACTTGTAGTTTCATGTCAGGATGAAAGAAGTCAAATAAAAAATAAAGCAAAAGCTATGAAAGTTTTAAGAGCAAAGCTTTACGAAGAAAAAATGCTTGAACAGGAAAGGCAACTTTCAAACGACAGAAAACAGCAGGTAGGTTCAGGCGACAGGTCCGAAAAAATAAGAACTTACAATTTTCCTCAAAACAGAATTACCGACCACAGAATAGGTTTCAGTGTTTATAATATTACAGAAGTTATGGACGGTGATTTAACCGAACTTATAGAAAAACTTATCTCTTGTGAAAACGAAGAAAAACTGCAAAAAGCAAACATCTAAAAATTGCCTTCAGCAATTTTGAAGAATAGAAGTAAAGCGGAACAAATTTTTTAGTTTATCATTGCGAGTCGCAGTCGTTTGCAATATGTGTTCTTTTAGGTTATTGGTTTATAGGGTTATTAGGTTATAGGCTGTTTTTTTAGTTTTGTCGTTCAACTAATACCCCCATAACCCTATCACCCTATAATCTGTTGTTATAAATTCTCAGTTCTAAGCCATAAGCTTTCAGCTGTCGTTATAGCTTATCATCAGCTCTTAACCAAAAAATACCTGAGGTATTTTTTAAATGCAAAATATTTTTGAAATATTAAAACAATCGGAAACAACTTTGGCGGAAAATAAAATAGAAGAAGCAAAACTTGATGCTGAAGTTTTATTGTGTGGTGTTTTAAATATAAAAAGAAGCGAACTTTTCCTATTAAGAAACAAACAACTGACATTATCCGAATACAAACTATATCAAAATTATATTCAAAGAAGAATTAAAAGAGAACCATTAAGTTATATTTTAGAAAAAAGCGAATTTATGGGTTTGAATTTTTTTGTAAATAGAAATGTCCTTATTCCAAGGCAAGAGACGGAAATTTTAGTTGAAGAAGTTATAAAAAATATAAAACAAAATAACAACTTGAAAACATTACTTGATGTAGGAACAGGTTCAGGATGTATTCCGATTTCAATTTGTAAATATTGCGATATATCGTCGGTTGCAGTTGATATAAGTGTTTCTGCACTTGAAATTGCAAAACAAAATGCAATAAGTAACGGAGTGGAAAATAAAATAGTTTTTAAAAAATCAGATATGTTTAATAATATATCTGAAAAATTTGATATAATTACATCTAATCCGCCTTATGTTACGGAACAGGAATTTAAAACGGTTCAAAAAGAATTGTTGTTTGAACCTAAAAATGCGTTGGTTGCATCCGACGACGGATTGTTTTTTTATAAAATTATTGCGGATAATTTAAGCAAGTTTTTAAATGTTGACGGAGTTGCTTTTTTTGAATTGAACTCAAATATATCAAAACAAATAAAAGCTGTATTTGAGAATAAAGGTTATAAAAATATTACAATTATAAAAGATTATGCTGGACTTGATAGAGTATTGGTGATAAAAAATGGATAAAATAATAATAAACGGCGGTAAAAAACTTTGCGGGCAGGTTAAAATTTCGGGTTCAAAAAATTCGGCTTTACCGATACTTTTTGCAACTTTACTTACCGATGATAAATGTAAAATTACAAATGTTCCCACACTTGCCGATATTAAAACTACAGTCGATTTTTTAAACTTTATAGGAAAACCGACAACAAAAAAAGGCAGCACTGTCATTGCCGAAACATCTTCAAAATTAGCTTCGGTTGCTCCTTACGATTTAGTTCGTAAAATGCGGGCAAGTGTTTTGGTTATGGGACCGTTACTTGCAAGGCTTGGTAAAGTTGATGTTTCTTTACCGGGAGGTTGTGCAATAGGTGCAAGACCGATAGATATACATATAGAAGCATTTAAACAAATGGGGGCTACCGTTGAAATAAAGCAGGGTTACATAAAAATGTCTGCTCATAAAGGTTTAAAAGGTTGCGATATTGAATTTAGGTTTGCCAGTGTAGGTGCGACGGAAAATGTTTTGCTTGCAAGTGTTTTGGCAAAAGGAACTACAAGAATTATAAATGCCGCCAAAGAACCGGAAATAGAAGATTTAGCCGATGTTCTAAATAAAATGGGTGCAAAAATTACAGGAGCCGGAACAAAAATAATTACAATAGAAGGAGTTGATAAATTAAACGGTTTTACACATTCGGTTATTCCCGACAGAATAGAAACAGCAACTTATATGATAGCTGCTGCAATAACAAAAGGTGAAGTTTCTTTGTTAAATACAAATTCAAAACATTTGCAGGCAGTTATTGATAAACTTATTGAAGCAGGACTGTCTGTTAAAATAAAAGATACTACAATAAATGTAAAATGGGTTAAAGAATTGAAACCTGTTAATATAAAAACAGAAATTTATCCCGGTTTTCCTACCGATGTTCAGGCACAATGGATGGCTTTAATGACAACAATTCATGGTAGTTGTATAATAGAAGAAACCGTTTTTGAAAACAGATTCTTGCATGTAGCTGAACTTCAAAGATTTGGTGCAAACCTTCAAATAGACGGAAAAAAAGTTTATGTAACAGGTGTTAAAAATTTATCGGGTGCTCCGGTTATGGTATCGGATTTAAGGGCAGGTGCCGCACTTGTATTAGCAGGGCTTTTTGCTGAAGGTAAAAGTAAAATTTTAAGGATATATCATCTTGACAGAGGTTATGAACGACTGGAAAAAAAGTTTACAAAATTAGGTGCGAGTATAAAAAGAATAAAATAATTTTGCTTTAAGTCGCTATTTTTGCTATCATTATAAAAATTTACTTTTAGCATTTTTTTGTTGAGAGTTTAGTGTTGAGAGCTGAGAAGTAATAGTTTAATATAAAAAGTAATTTGTTTTTAAAACTCTAAGCTCTAAGCTGAGGACACGAAGTGTCCGGCTCAGCTCTAAACTAAAAATTTGCTTTGCAAATTTTGGAGGATATAATGAAGAAATTTTTTTTAAGTATTTTAATAACCTTATTATTTGTTTCGGTTTCTTTTGCCGATGCGGAAATTGATTTGGTTCCTATGTTCGGTATAGATTTAGACGGAACATTTAGAAGTGATTATGAAGTTTATCCTTTAGGATTTCGTATCGGTGGCGAAGCAAGATACCATTTAAATAACTATTTTTCTTTAGCAGGCGGTTTTGAATATTTAACAAAAAGAACAATAAAACATACCGAAGAATTTATACCTAACGAACATTATGGAATAGATGGTGATAACAGATACTATGACGGACAAAGAGAATGTCATTATTCCGACCAGGTTTTTTCTTTTTTGCCGGTGTATGTAAGTTTGTTATTTTATCCTGCAGGTAACTATGGCGAATATAAACCTTATATCAGAGGGGATTTTGGCTATAATTTAATTTTTTCAATAAGTAACCCTGAAAGCAGCAGTCCCGGTGTTTATTACGGCGGTGCAATAGGTTTTGAGTTGTATGAAACTTATATTATGGAAATAAGTGCATCGTGCTGTATGGGTAATGATAACAACGAAGAAATAACTTACAAAAAAATAGGTTTCAAAGCCGGCTATAAATTTACTATATAAAATTTTATTAAAGTAAATTTTTTCACAAATTTTTTACATTTGAAAGGTTGACATAAAAAAAATATATGCTATAATTATGGTATGCTAAAGGTGGGATATTCTAATATTATTAATAAGATTTTAAATAAGGCACAAAAGCTAGTTGTTGTTTTTGTGTTGATTATGGTTTTATTTAATAATTTGGTTCCGAAGAATTTTGAATTAAAGAATAATTTTTTTTCAGCATTAAATTGTGTTGTAGGTAGTATGGAATATAATTTTCTTGATAAGTATGTAACTGTAGTGAATAATATTTTAATCAATTTAAATATAATAAAATTAGCAGGGACACAAGTAATAAGTACGGGAACTCAAAAACAAGAAAAAGATAAACAGTTTCCGGTTAACACATCAGCGGATAGCGGTATAATAATACAGAATAGTATAAATCAAATAGAAATATTAAAAGCGAATTTAAGTTGTTTGATTTATGAGATGACAAATAAACTTTATAACATTTATGGGAGTATTAAAATAATTTGTAATAAAGAGATGTCAAATGTAGGGATATTATTTTTTATACTTTTCAGTATATTGGTAGTAAGAATAAAAGATACAATAGCAGTATTAAATAATAAAATGATAGTAAGAAACCGACTTGCATATTAAGAGTGCAAGTCGGTTTTCTTTTTGGAGGGTAAAATGAAGATAAAAATCAAATTTAAACAATTAAACAAATTAATAGCGATGTTAGTAGTCGTATGTTTTTTAGCTACGTCGGTATGCAGGGAAGCCATAGCGGTAGCGGCAATGCCAGTAATGGATGCAACCCAATATAAACAAATATTCAGTGATTTTATACTACCATATAATTATGGGAAGATAAGTAAAAGTCATTTTGCCGGGACGGATAGGGTAATAATAAACATACAGGATTTACATTGTCATCCGCAAGTACAAAAAAGTATCAGTAATATAATAGAGATGTTTGATAAGAAATATGGGATAAGCAATATATATTTGGAAGGTGGTTACGGGGATATTAGCACAAAATGGATAACGGAGAAAATAAAAAGTGATAGCAAGAGAATAGAAGTATTAAATAAGATATTGGAGACAGGGAAATTAACAGGAGCCGAATATTACAGTGCATTAAAAGGGAAAACGGAAATAATAAAAGGTTTGGAGAAGAAAGAGCCGTATTTGGATAATTTAAAAAGGTTTGGGGATTTGCTTGAGAAACAGGAAGAGATACAGATAATATTGAAAGGGATAGAAGAATCCACAAAGAAAGTAAAGAAACAATATTATACAAGAAGGCAATATAAGATAGAAGAGTTATCAAAAGAATATATATCTGGAGAGATGAGGCCGGAGAAGTATTATGCATTAATGGGGAAACATATAGAGAAGTTAGGGATAGATATAAGCAAATATGAGAATACGTCGACATATATGACATTATTGGTATTGCAAAAGCAGTTGGACTATAAAGCAATAACAAGCCAGTTACAAACATTAGTAATGATATTAAAAGAGAAATTACCGCATAATGCATATAAGATGTTGTTGGATAATACAAATAATTTTGAGCAGACGGATAAATTATATGCATATATAATAAAGTTAAGTAAAGATTTAGGTTTGGATTTAAGTATAAATTTTAAAGAATTGAATAAATATTTTACATATATAGAATTAAGTCAGAAGATAAATCCGTTGGAGTTGTTAAAAGAAGAAGAGCAATTAACGAGGGAAATAAATACGAGATTTTCTGATACGGTAGCCCAAAGAGAAGTAGTATTTTTAACACATTTTGAGAGATATTTAAAAGATTATTTATCGACAAAAATATCGTCGGAAGATTATGAATATTATAAAGAGAATATAGAGACATATAAAAGGCTATATAACAAATATGTAGATAACAAAGTATTTACGATGTTAAAGCCATATATGGAAGAGACGGATTTATTTTATAAGATAAATACAGATAGGAACGATTATTTTACGGAGAACATATTTGAAGGGATAGAGACAGGCAAGATAGAGAATATAAAAGAAGAGAAGGAAGAAGTAAATAAGATAATAGAGAATATGGGGCAGGTAAAGAGGGTAGATGTAATAGTAACGGGAGGATTTCACAGTCAAACGGTAACGGAGATATTACAGAAACAAGGAGTGAGTTATATAGTAATAACCCCGAATGTACAGGAAGGGGTAAAAGAAGCAGAGAAGACATATTATGAAATAGCAAAAGAACAAAAAGAAATCAATTTTCAGACAATAGCGGCAGCATTGCTTTCTGAGTGTAAACCGGAATTTGTAATAAAGACATTATTGGAAAGTGGAGTTAATGAACAAATAATTTCGTATATATTTTCTGAAGAAATGGTTAATAAAGTAGAAAAGATGACACCGAAAGAATTGGAGAAATTGAGAAATTCGGAGAACTCGGAATCAATAAAGAAAGCGGAGAAGGTAGTAAAATTTTTAGAGAAGATGGAATCGGATGATGTAGATATGGAGGTAATAGAGGTATTTGTAAAAGCGCTGACAAGTCATTTTAATTTGGATTTAAATAAATCGTTACCTGAAATAATGAATGATGTTGTAGAGAATATGAATGGGGAAGAAAGGAATGTAGTTTCCAAATTGTTTAATAAATTGTTAACAAGCAGGGATGTAAAAGAAGCGACAAGGATAATGACGGAAGTTTTAACGAAATATGATGCAGATGTAATAGAAGCTTTTGCAGAAAAAGCGAATAGGAATGGCGGGATACAATATGGTTCAATAGAAGCAATAAATATTGTTGAATATAAGAATGATTTTTATTATGTAGAAAATGGTAAAAAAGTTTCTTTGGAAAAGTTTGTAAATAAATTTAAGAAAAGTCTTCCTCATAATGTAAAAAAGCCAATAACAGAAAAAAATAATTTTAAAAATAATAAATATGAAGTAAATATCAATTATCTCTCATCTTTGTGGAGTGAAAAATATGGTGAAAAAAATGCAAGTGAAATGATAAATAATTTGATTGAAAGCGGAGATATAAGTTTTAAAATATTAATGGATCAAATATCAACTTTAATGCAAAATTTGAAAGAAAATGATAATGAGAGATTATCTAAGTTTTTTGATGAATTTAACCGTTTTTTTGATGTAGAACACCCGGAAAAGTTTAATGAAAAATTTAATGAAAATGAAATAATAAGGTTTTTAGAGTATTATCAAAAAAATAATCCAAATGATAAATTGAAAAAAGAAGATTTAGGTTTGCTTATAGAAAATATACGTCTTTTGGCAATTTTAAGTTCATTTGAAGTTTATAAATATGAACAAAGAACCTTTTTTACAAATATCAAAATAAAATTTTCAAAAATTTTAAGTCAGTTTAAAATTTTTGATAAAAAAACATTTTTTGCAAATTTTAAAAATTTAGACAATTTATATGGTTTGGAAAACATAGATATTGATTCTGAAAATTTATTAGAAAAATTCCGTAATAATTCAGTAAGTATTAATACTCCCAATACAATAATAGTTCATTTGAATAAACAAGATATTGATGGCTTTTATGAAAGTGAAGGGTTTGGCATGTTAGATAGAATTATAGGAGATGCAATTGAAATTAATGAAAGTACTGATGAAAATATAAATCCTGCAAAAAATAAAAATACAGAGATTATATTTCTTATAGATGAGCCTATCGATATAGAAGAAGATTTGAAAAATTATTTTGGAGTAGAAAAAAATGAAGATTATATTAAAGTTGAATATAATTCCGAAAATTCTCTTGAAAATATCATAAATGATATAAAGAAGCAAGAAAAAGGACGAATAGTAACTGTTTTTGATA